>Ga0190275_10000063_pt1 | contig 135663 bp, 152 predicted proteins | sample Popmic550T_FD_133745 | JGI IMG/M metagenome (GOLD analysis project Ga0190275, IMG submission 133745) | Populus adjacent soil microbial communities from riparian zone of Yellowstone River, Montana, USA - 550 T | ecosystem: Environmental > Terrestrial > Soil > Riparian zone > Trees stand... | reverse complement strand
TTGCCGCCATTGCCGACCAGGCTGTCGGTGCCGCCGCCGCCGTCGAGGATGTTGGCGCCATTGTTGCCGAAGATCGCCTGGTTGAAGCCGTTGCCGGTGAAGTTGATCGCGCCGGTGCCCGCATTGCTGACGGTGGTCAGCATCTCGACCTCGGCACCGGCGGTCAGCGTGTAGCTGGTCCGCCCGAACACCCGGTCGTTGCCGCCGCCGACGGTTTCGGAGACGCTGTCGCCCGCCTCGACATAGAAGAAATCGTTGCCGCCATTGCCGACCAGGCTGTCAATGCCGCCGCCGCCGTCCAGCACGTTGGCGCCGTTGTTGCCGTGGATCGCCTGGTTGAAGCCGTTGCCGGTGAGGTTGATCGCCGTGGTCCCCGCGGGCGCATCCGTCGACAAGATTTCGACATGGGCATTGGCGGTGAGCGTGTAGCTCGTCCCGACGAAGACCTGGTCATTGCCTTCGCCAGCACCCTCGACGACGAGGTCACCCGCATTGTCGACATAATAGAGGTCGTTGCCCGAACCGCCGCGCATCTCGTCCGCGCCCGCACCGCCGATCAGCGTGTCCATGCCATCGCCGCCGAACAGCGCATCGTTGCCGCCAAGACCGGAAACGACATCGCCGCCTTCGTCGCCGAACAGGAAATTGTCGAGGGCGCTTCCGGTGATCGTGTCGTTGCCAGGTCCACCCCGCAGGTAGACATGGCCAGCGGCATCGAGGATGTCGTTGCGGATCGTGCCCAGCCCCATGTCCGCGAGCATGGCGAGATCGAGATCGTCGATCGTATAATGATAGCCGCGGTAAAAGACGACGCCGTTCATCAGCCCGGTCAGCGGGTCGCCGGACATGGGATGGGCCATGGTGTTGCCGTAATGCGTATAGTTGTTGTCGGTTAGCGGAACGGCGCCGCCGTACACCAGCTGCGCGTTGGGCCCAACAAAGGTGGCTTCGTTATTGGTCAGCACCATGCGCTGATCGAAGGACGTGTTGAAATTGCCCAAGAAGCTGTTGCTGCTCTCGTTCCAATAGCCGATGAAGCCGAGCGCATGGCCAATTTCGTGGAGCAGCACCGAAAGGCCGTCGGTCAAATCCGCAGGCGTCTCGCCGCGCGTTTGCGGCGTCGGATCGAGAAACATCTCGTTGAGGAGATAATCCGCCTGGAAGCGGATGACGACATCGGCATCGCCGCCGGACGACGTCACATCCTGCCCCGACATCAATTCAGAGGCGGGCGCCCCTACCGAGAGGAAATAGCCGCCATTGCCCGTCCCGACCGTCGTGCCGTTGCCCCACCGGCCATCGGCGCGGCCAGAGGGTATGCTCGTGAGGATCTCGATGCGCACCGAAAGATTGGCGTCACCGGCCAGGACCTCACCCCACAGGCGGAACGCCTCGCTCGCGACGTCCAGAAGAAGGTCAATCGTCTCCTGCGCGACGCCCGCGCTGTTGACGACGGAATAGGTCGGTGTAAGCGCCATGCCAGCTTCCCAATCAGTTATAACGAAAGCTCACCGGTGCGGCTGTCGACCGTTTGCGGCAGAACCATGCGGCTTCTGGACGCGATATCCCCTTATATTGAGGAGCTTTAAAAAAAGGAGCAAGAATTTTGGTGGGTTGGCCAGGTCTTTCACGATGGGGAAGGGTTAGCGCAGCCTCCCTTGACTCAAAAAAGGTCTGAGAACATATCATGAACGATATCGAGGTCCGAGTCGCATGCCTGTCACCCCTTCCCGCCTCGACGCCTTGCGCGCCGAGATCCGCGCCATCGAGCGCGTCGGCGCCACCGTCGAGGCGCGGCCGGGCGTGGCGTTCGGGCTCGCCGAGGTGGACGCGCGGCTCGCCGGGGGCGGGCTCGGCGTGGCGCTGCACGAGGCGGCGGCGGCATCGCCCACGCCCAATGACGATGCCGCCGCGACGCTGTTTCTGGCCGCTGCCGCCGCGCGCTTCGCTTTCGCGAGCGGGGGCGGGGGCGGGGCGCAGATGCTCTGGGCGCTCACCCGGCGCGATCTCTTCGCCCCCGCGCTCGCGCAAGTGGGGCTGAGCCCCGATCGGCTGCTCTACGCCGAATGCCGCAATGACGCCGAAGTGCTGGCGGTGATGGAGGAAGGCGTGCGCCATGGCGGGCTCGCCGCGGTGATCGGCGAGGTGGGCCGCGCCGAAATGGCCGCCACCCGCCGCCTGCAGCTCGCCGCCGAGGAGGGGGGCACGGCCGCTTTGCTGCTCCGCCGCTGGCGCAAGCGCGATTGCGATCCGTTGGTGCCGCCCTCGGCCGCGGCGACCCGCTGGCGGCTCGCCTGCGCGCCCGCTTCGCCGCTGCCGTTCGACGCGCTCGGCCGCGCCCGCTGGCGGGTCGAACTGGTCCGCCAGCGCGGCGGCCCCTCTCACCACTGGCTCTTGGAGGCCCCCGATGCCGAGGCTCGCCTCGCTCTTCCTGCCCGACCTCGCGATCGAGAGGATCAGGCGGGCGGAACGCATCGCATCGCGGCCTGAGCGCAGGCCGGGGGGCGCCGCACGCGAGATTCTGCCGGCGATCGTCGATCCGCCTTCGGGAAAGCGCATCGCCGATTGCTCCTCTCCGCGCGGCGGCGGCTGGCGGCCCGGCGCGCGCTGGGCGCGGGACGGGCAGGCTCGGCCTTTGCCGGCCCGCAAGGACGCGGGAGGAGCGCTGATCACCGCCCATCGCGTCGGCAATCGCGATCTGATCGCCGCGGCCGCGCCCGAAGCGCGCCGGCTCGGCCTCGCCCCGGCGATGCCGCTCGCCAGCGCGCGGGTGCTCGTCCCCGGGCTAGACGTGCGCCCGGCCGACCTGGAAGGCGATGCCGCCTGGCTCGCCCGCCTCGGCCTGTTCGCCGCCCGCCGCTGGACCCCGCGTGCCGCTCTTTCCGGTCCCGACGGGCTCTGGCTCGACCTGAGCGGAGTCGCCCATTTGTTCGGCGGCGAGGAGCGGATGTGCACGCGGATCCTCGCTTTCGTCCGCCGGCTCGGTTTCTCGGCGCGGATCGCGGTCGCGGGAACGGCCGGCGCCGCTCACGCCCTCGCCCGCTTCGGCGGCGCGCCGTTGCTGCTCTGCCCGCCTGGCGGCGAGGCGCAGGCGCTCGCCGCCCTGCCGCTCGCCGCGCTCCGCCTCGACGAGGACAGACTGGGCGCCGCCCGCCGTCTCGGCCTCGAACGGATCGGTGAGCTGATCGCCATGCCGCGCGCGCCGCTGCAGCGCCGCTTCGGCAGCACGCTGCTCACCCGGCTCGATCAGGCGCTGGGCCGCGCCGCCGAGCCGTTCGAGCCGATCGTGCCGGAAGCGCCGCTTTCGGTCACGCTTCGCTTCATCGAGCCGATCGCCACCGCCGAAGCGATCGCCGAGGCCGCGGGCGAGGCGGTGCGCCGGCTGGTGCCCCAGCTCGCCGAAGCGGGCCTGGGCCTGCGCCGCCTCGTCATGATCTGCGATCGCGTCGATAATATCGAGCAAGTTCTGAATGTTGACCTTGCCCGCTCGACCCGGGACGGCGCCCATCTGCACCAACTCCTCTGCGCGAAGATCGAGACGATCGAGCCCGGTTTCGGGATCGAGCGGCTGCGCCTCGTCGCCGCCCGGGTCGAGCCCCTCGGCCCCGCCGCGATCGAAAGCGAATTGGCCGGGGCGGCGCCCGCGGCGGGCCTCGCGCCGCTGATCGACCGCCTCGCCGCCCGGCTCGGCGCGCGCCGCCTCTATCGCCTCGGCGCCTTCGAAAGCGACCTGCCGGAGCGCAGCGTTCGCGCCGTCGGGCCGCTCGCCGCCCCCGCCCATTGGCCCGCCTGGCCGCGCCCGGTGCGCCTGCTTTCCCCGCCCGAACCGGTCGAGCAGGTGATGTCGGTGCTGCCCGACGGGCCGCCGCGCCGCTTCGTCTGGCGCGGCCGCGGCCATCAGGTCGCCGCCGCCGACGGGCCCGAGCGGCTCTACGGCGAATGGTGGCGCTCGACCCGCGAACAGGCGGCGGTGCGCGATTATTTCCAGGTCGAGGACGAAGAAGGGCGGCGCTTCTGGCTGTTCCGCCAGGGCGACGGCGAAAGCCCCGCGACCGGCGACATGAGCTGGCACATGCACGGGGTGTTCGGGTGAGCGGCCTAACGCCTCGCGTCGATCACCTGGAGGTGGCCCGCGGCGGCATATTCAAGAATAGCCTCGTCGGCCGTCAGCAGCGGGCAGCCCAGCGCGCGAGCCGTCGCCATGATGATCCGGTCGGATGGGTCACCGTGAGGATTGCCCGGCAATTGCCCGGCATCGACGCCGATTTCAGGTTCCATCGGGGCAAGGAAAAGGCCCGGTTTCGACAAAAACTCCTGCACCCACGCGCGCACGCCCTGGCGAAACTCAAGCTTCCCCTTGTCCACCAGCATCGCGACCTCCCAGCACGTGATGGCCGAGACAAAGGCTCCATCGGAGAAAGTCGCCTCGTCGATAAAGCCGGCGGCATCGAGGCCGAGATAGCGATGGTTCTCCATCGCCCAGACCAGGACATGGGTATCGAGAACGATCATTCCGATTCCCAAAGACCCAGTTCGGCATTCCAGCGCTGTTCGTATGCCGGGCTGAGGATGTCACCGATTCGTATCGCCGAGCCTTGCATCGAACCGATGATCGAGCGGCGTTCGGCAGCCTTCACCGGCTTTACCTCCGCGACTGGACGCCCCCGCTTTGTCACCGTCACGGTTTCGCCGCTGCGCTCCACTTCATCGAGGATGCGAAGGCAGTTCTTCTTGAACTCCGCCGCGCCGACCATCTTGCCCATCATCGCCTCCAAGGTGGTCACTTCATATAGTCACTTTGCCCCGATGGTGCAATCGTGACCTATGTCGAGCTTCAGGCGGCGACCCATTTCAGCTTCCTGCGCGGGGTTTCGAGCGCGGACGAATTGTTCGCGGCGGCGAGGTTGCTCGGCTATCCGGCGCTCGGCATCGCCGATCGCAACACGGTAGGCGGGCTGGTCAAGGCGCTGCGGGCCGGGCGGGAGCGGGGCGTCCGGCTGATCGCCGGCTGCAGGCTCGAGCTGATGGACGCCTGTCCTGAGCAGGGTCGAAGGGGGAGCGCGCTGCTGGTCTGGCCGCAAGATCGCGCCGCCTGGTCGCGGCTGACCCGGCTGCTCAGCATCGGCAAGGAGCGGATCGACCGCAAGAAGGGCGAGAAGGGGCAATGCTTCCTCCATTGGGAGGATGTCGCCGCCTGGTCCGACGGGCTGGTCGCGGCGCTGATCCCCGACGAGGCGGACCGGGTGGCGGAGATCGCGCTGGCGCAGATGGCGGACATTTTCGGGGACCGCGCCCATCTCGCTTTGACTCACCGCCGCCGCCCGGGCGAGGCGAAGCGGCTGCATGCGCTCGATGCGCTCGCCCGCCGCCACGGCCTTCGCAGCCTCGCCACCGGCGACGTGCTCTACGACGGACCGGACAAGCGCATGCTTCAGGATGTGGTCACCGCGATCCGCGAACATGTCACGATCGACGAACTGGGCTTTCGCCGCGAGCGCTTCGCCGACCGCTATCTGAAGGCGCCGGCGGAGATGGAGCGGCGGTTCAAGGCCTTTCCCGACGCGATCCGCGCCACCGCGGAAATCGCCGAACGCTGCACCTTTTCGCTGCGCGAGCTCGAATATCAATATCCGGACGAGATCGTGATGTCGGGCCGCACCCCGCAAAAGGCGCTGGAGCGGATGACCTGGATCGCGCTCAACGACAGGTTCGCCGGCTCCCCGCCGCCGCGCTATCGCAAGCTGCTGCGCCACGAGCTGAGGCTGGTGAGAAGCTGGCGCTACGCCCCCTATTTCCTCACCGTCCATTCGATCGTGCAGTTCGCGCGCAGCCAGCAGATCCTGTGCCAGGGGCGCGGCTCGGCGGCCAATTCGATGATCTGCTACGTGCTTGGCATCACCTCGATCGATCCGGTCCACCACAAATTGCTGTTCGAGCGCTTTCTGTCCGACGACCGCAACGAGCCGCCCGACATCGACGTCGATTTCGAGCATGAGCGGCGCGAAGAGGTGATCCAGTGGATCTACGACACCTATGGCGATCGCCATGCGGCGCTGACCGCCGTGGTCAGCCGCTATCGCACGCGCGGCGCGGTGCGCGAGGTCGGCAAGGCGCTCGGCCTGTCGGAAGACGTGACCGCGACGCTCTCCGGCCAGGTCTGGGGCTGGTCGAACGACGGCGTGGCGGACCGGCATGTGCGCGAACTGGGCCTCGATCGCGACGATCCCCGGCTGGCGCTGACCCTCGAGCTCAGCCGCCAGCTGATCGGCACGCCGCGCCATCTTTCCCAGCATCCCGGCGGCTTCGTCCTCACCCGCGACCGGCTCGACGCGCTCGTCCCGATCGAGCCGGCGACGATGGTAGATCGGCGGGTGATCGAATGGGAGAAGGACGATCTGGAGGAATTGAAGATCATGAAGGTCGATGTGCTCGGCATCGGCATGCTCGGCTGCATGCGCCGCGCCTTCGATCTGCTGGACCGGCATAAGGGCAAAAGGCTCACCCTCGCCTCGCCCGAAATGCAGGAGGACGACCCAAGGGTCTTCGACATGATCTGCGAGGCCGACACGATCGGCACCTTCCAGATCGAGAGCCGGGCGCAGATGTCGATGCTGCCGCGGCTGAAACCGCGCGAATTCTACGACATCGTCATCCAGGTCGCGATCGTCCGCCCCGGCCCCATTCAGGGCAATATGGTCCATCCCTATCTGCGCCGGCGAGAGGGCAAGGAGGTTGAGGAATATCCCTCGCAGGAGCTCAGGGAAGTGCTGGAGAAGACCAAGGGCGTGCCGCTTTTCCAGGAGCAGGCGATGAAGGTGGCGATCGTCGGCGCGGGCTTTTCCCCGGCGAGGGCCGATGCGCTGCGCCGCTCGATGGCGACCTTCAAGACCACCGGCGGGGTCAGCGGGTTCGAGGAGGACATGGTCGAAGGGATGGTCAGGCGCGGCTATGCCCGCGACTTCGCCGAGCGGACCTTCAAGCAGATCGAAGGTTTCGGCAGCTACGGCTTTCCGGAAAGCCACGCGGCGAGCTTCGCCAAGATCGCCTACGCCTCGTCCTGGATGAAATATCACCATCCGGAGATTTTCTGCGCGGCCCTGCTTAACGCCCAGCCGATGGGCTTCTACGCGCCGGCCCAATTGGTCCGCGACGCGATCGAGCATGGCGTGGAGGTGAGGCCGGTCTGCGTCAACGCCAGCCGCTGGGATTGTACGTTGGAGGACCTAAATCCTCCCCTGCATTTGCAGGGGAGGGGGACCATGCGAAGCATGGTGGAGGGGCCTCTTGCGGCACAAGAACCCCTCCACCGCACTTCGTGTGGTCCCCCTCCCCGCGAAATCGCGGGGAGGACATTATTGCTCCCCCTGCGCCTTGGCCTGCGCATGGTGAAGGGCCTGGCCAACGATCATGGCGCGCGCATCGCTGCGGCCGCGATGGACGCGCCGTTCGCGGATCTGGAGGATGTCTGGCGCCGTTCGGGGGTGCCGCCGGCGGCGCTGGAGAAGCTCGCCGATGCGGACGCCTTTCATGCCTTGGGGCTCGACCGGCGGCAGGCCTTGTGGCGGATTCGGGGGCTCGGCGGGGCGCCTCTGCCCCTGTTCGCGGCGGCCGACGCGCGCGCCAACGAGCCGGAGGTGAGCCTTGCGCCGCTCCCCGACGGCCGCGAGGTGGTCGAGGATTATCGCGCCGTCCAGCTCTCGCTGCGCGCCCACCCGCTCTCCTTCCTTCGCGCCGAGCTCGACCGGCGCGGGATCGCGCCCGCCGGCGCGCTCAAGGACATGAAGGACGGCGCGCGCGTCCGCGTCGCCGGTCTCATCCTGGTCCGCCAGAAGCCCGGCAACGGCAAGGTCACCTTCATCACCCTGGAGGATGAAAGCGGGATCGCCAACATCATCGCCTGGCAGCGCATCTTCGACGCGCACCGCCGCACCATCCTGTCCGCGGCGATGATCGCGGTCACCGGCATCCTGCAGCGCGAAGGCAAGGTCACCCATGTCGTCAGCGCCCGAATCGAGGATCTGACGCCCTTGCTCCACCAGGTCGGCGACATGCATTTCCCGCACCGGACGGGGCCGGGCGACGGCGCCAGAAACGGCGGCTACGATCCGCGCGAGCGCCATCACCGCCCGTCGGCGCCCGATGGAGGGATGCGGATCAAATCGCGCAATTTCCATTGACCGGCCAAGAGTTTCGCTTGTGCGAGGCGCTATCCCGCCTCTAGATCGGCCCCCTCCGGATCGGCCCGCACCAAGGGAGAGTATGATGCGTATCCTGGCCTTTGCCCTGCTCCTCGCCGCCGCGGTGCCCGCTGCGGCTCAGGAGCTCGGCGCCCGCACCCAATCGCCCGCCGCGATGGTCGCGGAGCTGGGCCAGCTCTCGCCCGAGGACGAGATTCGCGCGCTCGCCGCCGCCGCCGATCGGCACCCGCTCGGCACGGTCGAAAATCCGGTGCGCGTCGGCGGGCCGGAGGGCGAACGCGCCTATCTCGCCCATCTGCGCTGCGCCGACGGCGAGGCGCCGCGGATCGGCGGCCGCAGCGACGCGGGCACCGGCGCCTTCGGGTCGGTGGTCGCCGCCTATCAGGTGAGCTGCGCGGGCCAGGCCGGCCGGATCATCTTCGACATGTATCATGCGGAGCATGTCGAGACCCGCGCCCCGGCCGGGTTCAGCTACCGCCCCTGACGCCCTCCGCGTTTCCGCTTGTCCGGCCGCTTCCACCCTCTAAGCTTGGGCCACAATCGAGGGAGAGAAGCGATGCGCCGATTGCCCCTGCTGCTGATTGCCCTGGCGAGTGCGGCTCCAGCTGCCGCCGCGCAGGACTCCACCCCCCGCCAGATGATGGAGGAGATGGGTCTCGCGCCCTCGCCGCGCGAGCTTCGCCGCGCCGTCGAGCGCGCCCGCGGCGAACCGCTCGGCAGCGCGCGCAACCCGGTCAGGGTCAGCGGCCCGGGCGGCGAGCACGCCTATATCAACCGGCTGCGCTGCAGCGACGGCCGGACTCCGCAGGTCGGGCAGCGACACAATGCGGGGATCGGCGCCTTCGGCTCGATCGTCGACGTCTACCCGCTCGACTGCGGCGAGGCCGCCCCCGGCCAGGTCGATCTGGTCATGGACATGTATCATGACGATCATGAGGAGACTCAGCCGCCGCCGGGTTTCACGCTCGAGCCGAGCTGACCGCGGGACCGTGCGCGCGGTTCTGAAATGGGTCGGGACGGCCTTGCTCTTCGCGCTCGTCGGCTTGTGCTTCGCGCCCACCCTGGTGCCCCCCTTCCTCGACCGGATCTATTATCGCGGGCCGGTCAGCGATCATTTCGACGGGGAGCGCTTCTTCAACCCGGGCGCCGCCCCCTCGACCCGGGTCCGCCGCAGTCCCAATTTCATCGGCCGGATGATGGGTTCGGACGAGCGGGCGCAATGGCCAAGCCACGTCCCGGTCCGCCAGACCGTGCCGCCGCGACAGGTCGCGCCGGGCGCGATGATGGTCACCTGGATCGGCCACGCCACCGTGCTGATCCAGATCGACGGCCTCAACATCCTCACCGATCCGATCTGGAGCGAGGCCGCCTCGCCCTTGCCGCCGTTCGGGCCGACCCGGGTGCGCGCGCCCGGGGTCCGTTTCGAGGATCTGCCGAAGATCGACCTCGTCCTGATCAGCCACAATCATTACGATCATATGGATCTGCCGACGCTTCGCCGCCTGTGGGCGCGCGACCGGCCGACGATCGTCTCCAGCCTCGGCAACGACACCATCCTGCGCAATGCGGGGGTCGAGGCGCGAGCGTTCGACTGGGGCGCCGGCGTCCGGCTTGGCGAGGCCGAAGTGATCGTCGAGCGCAACCACCATTGGGGCTCGCGCTGGTTCATCGACCGCAACCGCGCCTTGTGGTCGGCCTTCACGGTGCGCACCCCGGCGGGCAACATCTTCTTCGCCGGCGACACCGGCTGGGGCGATGGCTCCTGGGCAAGGGAGGCGGCGCGGCACGGCCCCTTCCGGCTCGCGATTATCCCGATCGGCGCCTATGAGCCGCGCGACGTGATGCAGGGCAGCCACGTCAATCCCGAAGAAGCGCTGCGCATTTTCGCCGCGCTCGATCCGACGGTCGCGCTCGGCATGCACTGGGGCACCTTCCAGCTCACCTTCGAAGCGATCGACGGTCCGCCCCGCACCCTCGCCCAACTCAGCCGCCGCAGCGGCCTCGCCCCCGGCCGCTTCCGCGCCACCGAGGTCGGCCACACGTTCAGCGTTCCGGCGGCGCGGTAAGGGGCGCGGGCTCAGCCGCCGCCGAGCGCGGTGAGCAGGCGGTCCATGCGTTCGATGATCTGGCGCTGGCGGTTGGCGCGCTTGGCGGTGACGTCGCGCAAGGGGGCGTCGCCCTTCGCTTCGTGGATGGTCAGCGCCTCGTCCTCGATCTGCCGGAGCAGTTCGAGCGCGCGGTCGCGTTCGTCGCGCAGCAGGGCAAGCAGGTCCTCGGTCATGCGCGGCTCATAGACTCGTGCGGCGAAGCCTCCTAGCCTTTCGGTATGGGCCTGCTCATCCAGCGTTTCCCCGAGGCGGAGACCGAGCGCGCATATCTGCGCGCCGAGCGGGTCGAGCGCGGCTTCGCGATCCGCGCCTTGATCGTCATCGCGGCGCTGACTTTGCTGTCTTATGTCGGGCTCAACCCGATGCATTTTCCGTCCGAGGGCGTGGTCGCCTACAACATGGCGGCGGGCACGCTGATCGCGGCGATGGCGGGCCTGTTCGCGCTGAGCCGGACCCGCTTCTACCGCGAGGCGCCGTGGATCGATTTGCCCGTGTTCGTCGGGATGGCGGCGGCGATGACCTGGCTGGCGGTCGTGCTCGCCGGGCTTCACGATTATACGGGCTTCCCGCCGCATGTGATGATCATGGTCCAGCTGGCGATCCTGATGATCTTCGCCAGCGTCGGCTTTGCGGGCACGTTCGCGCTCTTCCTGATCTGGTCGCTCGCTCTGCTCGCTTCGTTCGCGGCCTGGATCCTGACCGTCCCGGACGTCGCGGACATCAGCCGCGTCTACACGCTGACCAATTTTTCGACCTTCTTCGTCTTCGCGCTCTATTTCAACTGGGACGTCGACCGCCGCGCCCGCAAGGTCTTCGCCGCCAATGCCGCACTCGAAGTGGAGCGGGCGAAGACCGAGGAACTGCTCTTCAACGTGCTTCCGCAGGAGGTCGCGGCGCGGCTTCGCGCGGGCGAGGCGGTGGCGGACAGTTTCTCGGATCTCACCGCCATTTTCGTCGATCTGGCGGGCTTTTCGACAATGGCCCAGCGGCTCTCGCCCGGCCACCTCGTGCAGATGCTCAACACCTTCTTCTCGGCCGCGGACCGCTGCGCCGAGCGGCACGGGCTCGAGAAGGTCAAGACGATCGGCGACGCCTATCTCGCGGTCGCCGGCGGAATGGCCTCGCGCGGTTGCGGCAGCCAGGCGGCGATCCTGTTCACGCGTGATCTGGTCGCCGAGCTTTCCGTGCTCGAACGAGAGAGCGGGATCGCGCTGCAGATCCGGGTCGGGGTCCATACCGGGCCGGCGGTGGGCGGGGTGATCGGGAGCACGCGGCTCGCCTACGATTATTGGGGCGACACGATGAACATCGCCAGCCGGCTGCAGGGGGTGGCGCCGCTCGACGGCGTCGCCGTCTCCGAAGCGACCTATTTCCAGACCCGGACGATGCAGGATTATGAAGCGCAGAACGTGGTGTTGAAGGGGATCGGCGAGACGGCGGCCTATACGGCTTTGTTCAAACGGGGAGACTGAGAATGGCGAAGGTGACGGGATTGGGCGGGGTCTTTTACAAAGTGGCCGATCCCAAGGCGACGCAGGCCTGGTATCAGGAGCATCTCGGCGTCGGCGGCGATTGGGGTGCGGTGTTTCCGTGGAGCGCGGAAGCCGGCAACGACGCCTACAGCCTGCTCAGCCCGTTCAAGCAGGAAACCGACTATATGGCGCCGTCGGCGGCGGCCTTCATGATCAACCTGCGGGTCGACGATCTCGACGGGATGATCGCGCTGCTGGAGGGCAAGGGGATCGAGATGATCGGCCGGCAGGACGAGGATTACGGCAATTTCGCCTGGATCCTCGATTGCGACGGGGTGAAGGTCGAGCTTTGGCAGCAGAAGGGCCCGGCGCCGGCCTGACGGTTTCCCTCAGCTCGCCCGGCCGCCCCAGAATCCCAAGCTGAAGAAGGAGCCGCCCGGCGCGGACTTGAGCACGGTGCGGCGGAACATGCGCGCGGACAAGCGGATGATGATCACGATCCACAGCGCCTGCCAGGCGAGCGCGAGCAAATGCGGCCACAGCGCCTCGTGCTGCGCGCCATAGGAAATCATCGCCATGGGCGAGCTGAACGGGACGAGATAGGCGGCCCAGCCCATGGCGCCGTCATTGCCCACCGCGTTCATCGCCAGCAACAGCACCATCAGCTGGAGCAAGGTGATCGGCATGGACAGGGTCTGGATCTCGCGGATGTTGCTCGCCTGGCCGCCGATGCCGAGGAAGAGCGAGCCGAGCAGCATGAAATTGGCGCCGTAATAGAGCAGCAGGAGGAGGATCCACATCGGCCAGCCGATCGCCGGAGCGATGTCCGGAACCGTCACCCAGTCCTGCGCCATCTGCCCGAAGGTGTAGACCAGAACGGCCATGCCAGCCCACAGGCTGAGCCCGACGAGCGAGACGCCGAGCATGGCGAGAAGCTTGCCGAGGAAGACCGAATCGAGCGGCACCGCGGCCGCCAGCACCTCGATCACCTTGTTCGATTTTTCCTCGACCAGAGTGGAGAGGAGCAGGGTCGCCAGCATCAGAGTGACCGTGAAAATCAGCATTTGCCCGAACTGGGCAATCGTTCGGCGGATCATCTGAAGATTGCCCGCGGCCTGCGCGGTCACGTCGCGGACCAGCGATGGCGTCTCCACCGCGACCCGAGCGCCTTCCAGCGCGGCCGTGCGTCTGGCCTCGTCGATGATCAGCTGGATGCGCGGTCCCGCAAAGACATCGACCCGCTCGGGGCCGGTCAGCACGGGCCGTTCGAGCGTACCGCTGAGCACCGCCGAATAGGAATCCTCCTCATCGGCGAGCAGCGCCCGCGCCTGCACCGAAACATTTTCCGCGGGGGCCACTTCCCGAAGCGCCGGGAAGGTGAATTCCGAGGTGCCGGCGACCAGCCGCCGGCGGGCTTCCTCGAGCGCATCGGCGGTCGGGCTGTCGGTGACCAGGGCGACCACCGGCTGGTTCGCCCCGCGATCCGCCTGTTCCGCCATATTGCCGACGAAGAAGGCGAACACGACCAGGATGAACGGGGCGATCAGGAACAGGATGAAGCTGCGCGAAAAGACCTGGGCGATGAAATCGCGGCGGGCGATCACCCAGGCGGCTTCGAACGCGCTCATGCCGCCACGCCGATATCGGCGGCCATGTCGGCCTCGATCTTGCGCGCCTCGGCGGCGCCGGCGATGGCGACGAAGGCATCGTGAAGGCCGCTGCGCTCGATCGACAATTCCTCGATCCCGGCGCCACCGTCGATCAGCGCCTTGAGCAGCGGCTCGATGCCGCTCTGGGGAAGCTCGAACTGCCACAGATCGCCATCGTGACGCGCCTGGGGTGGCAGGGCCTTGCGCCAGGGCCCGTCTTCATTGCGGGTGCGCAGACGCACCTGCGGACGAAGCCGGTCGCGCGCTTCGGAAACCAGGCCTTCGAAGCGGATTTCGCCGCCGGCGATGATCGCGATCCGTTCGCAGAGCCGCTCGGCATGGTGGATGACATGGGTCGAGAAGATCACGGTGGTGCCGGCCGCGGCCTCGTCGCGGATCAGATGCTCGAGCCGCCCCTGATTGATCGCGTCGAGGCCCGAGAAGGGCTCGTCGAGCACGATCAGCTTCGGCTTGTGGACGATCGTGCCGAACAATTGGATGGTCTGCGCCATGCCCTTGGAGAGGCTCTTGATCGGCTTGTCGACATAATCGCCCAGGCCGTTCTCGCGCAGCAGGATTTCGGCCCGCTTGCGCCCGGTTTCCAGCGGCAGGCCGCGCAGGGCCCCCATGAAGGCGATCGCCTCGCGGGTCGTCATCGCCGGATAGAGGCCGCGCTCCTCGGGCAGATAGCCGACGATCTTCGCGGCTTTCAGCGGCTGCTCGTGCCCGAGCAGGGTGCGGCTGCCCTCGTCGGGTTCGATGATGCCGAGCAGCATGCGCAGCGTCGTCGTCTTGCCCGCGCCGTTCGGGCCCAAAATGCCGTAGATGCTGCCTTCGGGGACCGCGATGTCGATGCCGCGAACCGCCGGCTTGCCGTCGAACGATTTGACGAGGCCGTGAGCCTCCAACGCTAGACCGGCCCGCACTTGACTTGGCCTCCCCCTGGTTCGACTGCGAGCCGTAGCGGGAGAACATCTTGATAGGCAAGCCGAACTTACGCGAAATGCTTGGCGAAAAGGCCCGCGATTTCGGCTTTACCGCGATCGGCGTGGCGCGCGCGGATTCGGCCCCGCTGGCGGCTGCGCGGCTGCGCGCCTGGCTGGACGAGGGCGCCCATGGCGAGATGATCTGGATGGAGGAGCGCGCCCACCAGCGCGGCTCGCCCGCGGCGCTCTGGCCGGAGGTGAGGAGCGTGATCGCGCTGGGCATGAGCTATGCGCCGCAGACCGATCCGCTGGCGCTCGCCGAGCGGCCGGATCGGGGGCGGATCTCGGTCTATGCGCAGGGCGCCGATTATCACGATGTGATCAAGAAGGCGTTGAAGGCGCTGGCCCGCTGGCTGGTCGAGGAAGCACCGTCGCAGCTCAAGGTGTTCGTCGACACCGCGCCGGTGATGGAAAAGCCGCTGGCCGAGGCGGCCGGGCTCGGCTGGCAGGGCAAGCATACCAATCTGGTCAGCCGCGCGGACGGCAGCTGGCTGTTCCTCGGCGCGATCTACACGACGCTGGAAATCGCGCCGGATGCGCCGCACGTCGCCCGCTGCGGCTCGTGCCGCGCCTGCCTCGATGCCTGCCCGACCGACGCCTTTCCGGCGCCGTTCCGGCTCGATGCGCGGCGCTGCATCTCCTATCTCACGATCGAGCATAAGGGGCCGATCCCGCTGGAATTCCGGGAGGCGATCGGCAACCGCATCTACGGCTGCGACGATTGCCTCGCGGTCTGCCCGTGGAACCGCTTTGCGCAGGCGGCGCGGGCGAACCGGGCGTTCGTGCCGCGCGCCGAGCTGGTGGCGCCGGCGCTGGCCGATCTCCTCGCGCTCGACGACGCCGCCTTCCGCAAGGTCTTCGCCGGCTCGCCGATCAAGCGGATCGGGCGCAACCGCTTCGTGCGCAACGCCGCGATCGCCGCGGGCAATAGCGGGCGGGGGGAATTGATCGCGCCGCTGCGCGCGATCGCCGACGATCCCGATCCGGTCGTGGCGGAGGCGGCCGCCTGGGCGCTGGCGCGGCTCGCTTTATCCTCCCCTCGATTTCGAGGGGAGGGGGACCAGCCGTAGGCTGGTGGAGGGGTTCTTACAGCGCAAAGAGGCTCCTCCACCATGCTTCGCATGGTCCCCCTCCCCTGCAAATGCAGGGGAGGATTTAGAGTGCTAGCGCCGGCTGATCGCGGCGATGCAGGAGGCGCGGTCCATGTCCCGGCCGTCGGGAAGGCGGGCATCGACATGGGTGGCGACCGGCTCGGCGCCGGAGCGGGACGGGTAGAGATAGACGTCGAGCACGCAGGCGGGCCCGAGGAACTGGAGCTTGCGGGCGCGGCCCTCGCGAATGTCGAGATCGGGGGTGCCGAAGGCGGCGGCGAGCGCGCGAACGTCGCGGCCGATGACGAGATCGAGGCCGGTGCGCACGCCTGACGGCGAGGGCTGGACCCGTACCGGCGCCACTTGCCGGCCCGGCGCCGGCGCCTCGCGCGCCACGCAGCCGGTCAGCACCGCGCCCGAAAGCATGATCGCCGCGATCCTGTGTCTCAACCGTCCCTCCTGTCGGGCCACCCGATCATGTTCCGCCGGGCCGGGCAAGCCGGAGCGCCGCGCCCGGGCAACGTCCCGCCGCAGGACTCACTCCCGCCGGCGGCAATTCGGCGCTAGACGCCACTCATGGTCCCATTTCATCTCGCTTTCCCGGTCCACGATCTTGCCGCCGCCCGCGCTTTTTACGGCGGCCTGCTTGGCTGTCCTGAGGGACGAAGCTCGGCGGAATGGATCGATTTCGATTTCTTCGGCCATCAGATCGTCGCCCATCTCGTGCCGGACGGCGGCGCAAGTTCGGCCCACAATCATGTCGACGGCCATGATGTGCCGGTGCCGCATTTCGGCGCGGTGCTGGCGATGGACGCTTGGGAGGCGCTCGCGGCGCGGCTGAGCGAGGCCGGAGTCGATTTCGCGATGCCGCCGACCGTGCGCTTTCGAGGGCTACCGGGCGAGCAGGCGACGATGTTCTTCCGCGATCCCAGCGGCAACGCGCTCGAGATCAAGGCGATGGCGAACCCCGAGAATCTGTTCGCGCCTTAGTCGCCGCAGCCGCCGAACTGGCCGTTGAGGTAGATCAGCGGATCGATCTCGTCGCGCATCACCACGTCCTCGACCACGCCGATGAAGATCGAATGGGTGCCGAAGCGGTGATGATCGATGCGGCGGCAGCGGATCGTCGCCTGCGCGTTCCTGAGCCGGGGCGGGGTCACGCAATCATTGTCCCAGCCCTCCAGGAAGCGCTGCGCCTCGAGCTTGCGGTCGGCGAAGATGGTCGCGATCTCGGCCTGATCGCGGTGGAGCACGTTCACGCCGAAATGGATCACGTCCTCGATCCAGGGATGAACCGAGGCGGCCTGATTGACGCAGACGAGCAGACTGGGCGGGTCCATCGAGACGACCGAGACGGCGGTCGCGGTGATCCCCATCGCTTTGCCGTCGACGCAGATCGAGATCACGTTCACGGTCGCGGCGACGCGGCGCATCGCCTGCTTGAAGGCGGCGGCGAGCTGGGGGTCGGTTTCGTTCATGGCGCGCGCATCGCATAGCCGGCGAGGATCTCCGCAACCCAGCGGCCCGCGGTGAGCGCGCTGATGTCGGAAAGATCGAGGCTTGGGTCGAATTCGGTGAGATCGACGAGCCGCACGCGTGGCTCCTCGGCGAGGCGGCGCGCGGCGCGGAAGAAATCGGCGACGGGGAGGCCGCCGGGGCGGGCGCCGGGCGCGCCGGGGAGCTGCGCGCGGTCGATCACGTCGATGTCGAAATCGACCAGGATCGCCTCGACATGGCTCAGTTGTTCGAGCGCGGCGTCGATCGCGGTCTCGATGCCTTCGGCCAGGACCTGCTCGATATCCCACAATTCGATCCCGGCGGCGACGGCGTCGGCGTACATTTTCCGGGTGTTGGCGAAGGGGGCGAGGCCGATCTGGGCGATATTGGCGCCGGGCAGACCGTCTTCGAGCAGGCAGCGCACCGGATTGCCGTTCATCGGACCGATATCGGTGTCGCGCATGTCGTGATGGGCGTCGAGCGTGATCAGGCCGATCTGCGCGAGCGGCAGGCCGAGCCCGTGCGCGGCGGGCCGGGTCACCGCATTGTTGCCGCCGAGCAGGATGACCAGATCGTGGGCGCGGGCGGCCCCGGCGACGGCATCGCGGATCGGCGCGAAGCCGTCGGCGGGCGAGACGCCCTGCACGGCGACGTCGCCAAGGTCGCGGACGGCGAGGTCGAGCTCGATCCCGGCGACGAGGTCCCAGACCCCCATCCGTCTGAGCGCCCGGCGAACCGTCCCGGGCGCGAGATCGCAACGGCCGGGGGTCACCGAGCCGGCCTCCATCGGCGCGCCGAGCAACGCGACCGGGGCCTCGTGGTCGGTGAGTAGGTCGGCGATGGATTTCCAGCTCATGCTTTGCTCCTATCGCGGGACACCGTAGAAGGCGAGCCATGTGGGACCGCCTCCTCGTCGACTGCAACATCGCGACCATGGACCCGGCCGTGCCCGGCGCCTTCGGGGCGATCGTAAACGGCGCGGTGGGCATCCAGGACGGCCGGATCGTCCGGGTCGGGCGGCGGACCGAGCTGGCCGGCTATCAGGCGAAGCGGGTCGAAACGCTGAAGGGTGCCTGGGTGACGCCGGGGCTGGTCGATTGCCACACCCATCTGGTGTTCGCCGGCAATCGCGCGGGTGAGTTCGAACAGCGGCTCGAGGGCGCGAGCTATGAAGAGATTGCCGCGGCGGGCGGGGGGATCGTCTCGACGGTGAAGGCGACGCGCGCGGCGAGCCTGGAGGCGCTGGTCGAAGCCTCGCGGCCGCGGCTTCGCGCGCTGATGGCCGGCGGCGTGACCACGGTCGAGATCAAGTCGGGCTATGGCCTCGACATCGAAACCGAGCTGAAGATGCTTCGCGCGGCGAAGGTGCTGGGCGAGAGCGAGGTCGTCCGGGTCGAGGCGACTTTGCTTGCCCTGCACGCTTTGCCGCCCGAGTTTCGCGAGCGGCGCGACGAGTATGTCGCGATGGCGATCGAGACGATCCTGCCTGCGGTGGTGCAGGAGGGACTGGCGAGCGCGGTCGACGCCTATTGCGAGGGGATCGGCTTTACGCGGGACGAGGTCGGCGCGCTGTTCGAGGCGGCGCGCGACCATGGCCTTGACGTCAAGCTTCATGCCGAGCAGCTCTCCAATCTCGACGGCGCCGCGCTCGCCGCCCATTATGGGGCGCTTTCCGCCGATCATCTGGAGCATGTCGACGAGGCCGGGGTGGCGGCGATGGCGCGGGCGGGGATGGTCGCGGTGCTGCTGCCCGGCGCCTTCTATGCGCTCAAGGAAAGCAAAAAGCCGCCGGTCGCCCTGCTGCGCCGCTACGGGGTGCCGATGGCGGTCGCGACCGATTGCAATCCGGGGACCTCGCCCGTGCTCTCGCCGACCCTGATGCTCGGCATGGCCTGCACCTTCTTCGGCCTGACCCCCGAGGAGGCGCTCGCCGGGATGACGCGGGAGGGCGCGCGGGCGCTGGGCCTGGCCGACGAGACCGGCACGATCAGCCCCGGCAAGGCCGCGGACCTGTGCATCTGGCGGATCGGCCGGCCGGCGGAGCTTTGCTACTGGATCGGAATGCCGGGCCCGGAGCGCCGGATCGTCGCGGGGGTGGACGCTTAAGTCCCGTTCGTCCCGAGCGTAGTCGAGGGGCGCTGGCACGGACTCATCACATACGCCCCTCGACTTCGCTCGGGACGAACGGTTAGGAGAGCGTCCATGCACTCAAGACGCGACAATAGCCGCCATATCGCGGCGCCGACCGGGACCGCGCTGTCCTGCCGCAGCTGGCCCACCGAGGCGGCGATGCGGATGCTGATGAACAATCTCGACCCGCAGGTCGCCGAGGCGCCGGAGGAACTGGTCGTCTATGGCGGGATCGGCCGCGCGGCGCGCGACTGGGAGAGCTACGACAAGATCGTCGAGGTGTTGCAGCGCCTCGAAGGCGATCAGACCCTGCTCGTTCAGTCGGGCAAGCCGGTCGGCGTGTTCCGCACCCATAATGATGCCCCCCGCGTGCTGATCGCCAATTCGAACCTGGTGCCGCATTGGGCGACCTGGGACCATTTCAACGCATTGGATCGCAAGGGGCTGATGATGTACGGCCAGATGACGGCCGGCTCGTGGATCTACATCGGCACCCAGGGCATCGTTCAGGGCACTTACGAGACCTTCGTCGAGATGGGCCGCCAGCATTATGACGGCGATCTTCGCGGCCGCTGGATCCTGACCGCGGGGCTGGGCGGGATGGGCGGCGCGCAGCCGCTGGCGGCGGTGATGGCCGGGGCGCACTGCATCGCCATCGAATGCCAGGAGAGCCGGATCGAAAAGCGCCTGGAGACCCGCTATCTCGACAAGCGCGCGACCTCGATCGACGAGGCGCTAGACCTGCTGCGCCAATCCGACGTGCCGATCTCGGTCGGCCTGCTCGGCAATGCCGCGGAGATTTTGCCGCAGATGGCGGAGCGCGGCATCCGCCCGGACGCGGTGACCGACCAGACCTCGGCGCACGATCCGGTCAACGGCTATCTGCCGATCGGCTGGACCGTCGAGCAATGGCTCGAGGGGCGCGAGCGCGATCCCAAGGCGGTCGAGACTGCGGCGCGCGCCTCGATGGCGGTCCACGTCCGGGCGATGCTCGATTTCCAGAAGCGCGGCGTGCCGACCTTCGATTATGGCAACAATATCCGCCAGGTCGCCAAGGACGAAGGCGTCGAGAACGCCTTCGACTTCCCCGGCTTCGTCCCGGCCTATGTGCGACCGCTCTTCTGCCGCGGCATCGGCCCGTTCCGCTGGTGCGCGCTTTCGGGCGATCCGGAGGACATCTACAAGACCGACGCCAAGGTGAAGGAACTGATCCCGGACGATCCGCATCTCCACCGCTGGCTCGACATGGCGCGCGAGCGGATCGCCTTTCAGGGGCTGCCGGCGCGGATCTGCTGGGTCGGGCTGGGGCAGCGCCACCGGCTTGGCCTCGCGTTCAACGAGATGGTGGCGTCGGGCGAATTGAAGGCGCCGGTGGTGATCGGCCGCGATCATCTCGATTCGGGCTCGGTCGCCAGCCCCAATCGCGAGACCGAGGCGATGCTGGACGGCTCCGACGCGGTCTCGGACTGGCCGTTGCTCAACGCCTTGCTCAACACCGCGTCGGGCGCGACCTGGGTCTCGCTCCACCATGGCGGCGGGGTCGGCATGGGCTATTCGCAGCATTCGGGCATGGTGATCGTCGCCGACGGCACCGCGGACGCGGCACGGCGGCTGGAGCGGGTGCTGTGGAACGACCCCGGCACCGGCGTGATGCGCCATGCCGACGCGGGCTACGAGATCGCGATCGACTGCGCGCGCGAGCAGGGGCTCGATCTGCCGATGGTGGGGAAGTGAGATTCACCAGCCCCGTCATCCCGGCGAAGGCCGGGACCTCAGGACGAGAGGTCACGGCGCGTCTCCACGAGACCCCGGCCTTCGCCGGGGAGACGGTTTAGCATGACCGTCACCCTCAACCCCGGCGCCGTCACCCTCGCCGAGCTGCGCGCGATCTGGGCCGGCGCGCCCGTCACCCTCGCCGACGACGCCTGGACCGCGATCGACGCCGCCGCGGCCGCGGTCGGGCGGATCGTGGCGGGGGGGCGAACCGTCTATGGAATCAACACCGGCTTCGGCCTGCTCGCCCAGACCCGCATTCCCGACGCTCGGCTCGCCGAACTGCAGACCAACCTCATCCTCTCGCACAGCTGCGGCACCGGCGAGCCGCTCGACGCGCGGATCGTGCGCCTGCTGATGGTGCTGAAGGCGATCGGGCTGGGGCGCGGACATAGCGGGATCCGGCGCGAGGTGGTGGAGCGGATCCTCGCTTTGCTCGCGGCGGACGCGCTGCCGGTGATCCCGGGCCAGGGCTCGGTCGGCGCCTCGGGCGATCTCGCCCCGCTCGCCCATATGAGCGCGGCCCTGCTGGGCGAAGGCGAGATCATGCTCGACGGCGCGCCCCGCCCGGCTCTTGACGCGCTGGCCTCGCTCGGCCTCGAGCCGCTGACCCTCGGCCCCAAGGAGGGGCTGGCGCTGATCAACGGCACCCAGGTTTCGACCGCGATCGCGCTCGACGTGCTGTTCACCGCCGAGCGCGTCTTCGCCTCCGCATTGATCGCCGGCGCGCTCTCGACCGATGCCTTGAAGGGAACCGACGTGCCCTTCGATCCGCGCATCCACGCGGCGCGCGGCCAGCCCGGGCAGATCGAGGTCGCGGCGGCGCTTCGCGGCCTGCTCGACGGCAGCGAAATCCGCCACAGCCACGACGAATGCGATCGGGTGCAGGACCCGTACAGCTTTCGCTGCCAGCCGCAGGTGATGGGTGCGGCGCTGGACCTGATCCGGGGCGTCGCGCGCACGCTCGAGATCGAGGCGAACGCGGTCAGCGACAATCCTTTATTGTTCGGCGAGGAGGCGCTGTCGGGCGGCAATTTCCACGCCGAGCCGGTCGCCTTCGCGGCCGACATCCTGGCGATGGCGCTCTGCGAGATCGGCTCTCTTTCGGAGCGGCGGCTGGCGGTGCTGGTCGATCCGAAGATGAGTGGCCTGCCCGCCTTTTTGATCGAGGACAGCGGCGTGAATTCGGGCTTCATGATCCTGCAGGTCACCGCCGCGGCCCTGGTCTCGGAGAATAAGAGCCTCGCTTTCCCGGCGAGCGTCGACACGATCCCGACTTCGGCGGGGCAGGAGGATCATGTCTCGATGGCGACTCACGGCGCCCTGAAGGCGCGGCGGATCGCCCATAATGCGGCGGCCGCGGTTGGGATCGAACTGCTCGGGGCGGCACAGGGCGCGGACTTCCATGCGCCCTTGCCCAGCTCGCCGCCGCTCGAGGCAGCACGGGCGATCGTCCGCGCCGCTGTGCCGCATCACGACAAGGACCGTTATCTCGCGCCCGATCTCGCCTGGGCCAAGCAAGCCGTGCTGGACGGCGCCTTGTCGGGCACCGTCCAGGACAGGCTGTTCAGCCAAAGGTTACCGCATTCGGGGCGATCACGACCGTGGGGGTGAAGAACGCCCCGGCGACCTTGTAGGCGATCACCATCAACACGGCGTTGACCAGGAGCATGGCGAACACGACGACGCCGATATAGCCGATCGCCTGGTCTTCCTGCACCTTCATCAGGCGCGGCAGGCCCAGATACAGGAGGTAGAAGCCGTAGAGCCCGAGGATCGCGAGGAACATCAGCTCCGGGACGATGAAGAAAATTTGCGCCAGCCAGAACGCCGTGAACGAGTAAGCGGCGACCTTGAACGCGTTGAGGAGGTTCTTCGTGCCCTTGAACGTCGGGGCGAGGGCATCGATGATGAGCGCGGCGATGTAGACCGCAGCCAGCGAGAGCCCGTAGCTGAGCACGGCGGCAACGACGGAATAGCCGATCGGCGGCGTGACGCGGATGCCGTAGCCGCCATAGCCGATCAGCTGCTGCCCGATCAGGCCGGCGATCGGCCCGATCGCGGCGAGGATCACCACATAGGGCACGTAGATGCTCTGGAGCGTTGCCGGCTCGCCTTCGATCACGCCCCATTCGCTCTTGGGCTTGAGCAGAATGTCCTTGATGCGCTCGATCATCCCCTTGCCCCCGGTGGAGCCGAGCGGCGGTGCCGGCGGCGGAACTTGGTTCGGCCTGTCTTCGTCCATGACGCTTCCCCTGCAGTGGTGAAGCGACATGAAGCACCTTCGGGGACGAATCACAAACCCCAAAGAAAACCCCCGCCGAAGCGGGGGCTTAAAGGAGGGTAAGGGCTCATCCCTTGTCGCGGGTAGGTGCCTGAGAAGCTCCGATTCAGCACGTGCGGGCCGCCATCGCAATGGGCTTGCGCGGCGGGATTGCATCGGGCGGGCGCCGCCGCTATCTGGAGCGCCCCGACGGGTGAGGGGCTGTAGCTCAGCTGGGAGAGCGCTGCAATCGCACTGCAGAGGTCAGGGGTTCGATCCCCCTCAGCTCCACCACCCGCCCGTCGCTCCGTTCAGCGCAGCTTGCCGATAATGTGCCGCGCCGCGGCCAGATCCTGAACGATGCTGCCGAGCGATTTGTAGATGGTGACGTCGCCCGGGCCGATCCGGCCGGCGAGCGTTCCCGCCATCACCGCGCCGATCTCGCCGAGCAGATGCTCTTCGCCGATCAGCCCGGCCGTGCGGGCGCGGATGAACTCGGCACCTTGGGCCCGCACTCCGTCCGCATGATCGGCGAAGAAGCGGGCGCGGGCGACCAGGGCAGTGTCGAGCTCGGCCGGGCCGGCGCGGCTCGATCCGACGGCGTTGATGTGGGTGCCGTCCGCGACCCAGCGGCTTTCGAGGATTGGTTCGGGCGCGGCGGTGACGGTGCAGACGATCTCGGCTTCGGCCACCGTCGCTTCGACCGTCGCACAGGCCCGCGCACCGAAACGGCTGGCGAGCGCCTCGGCCTTGGCCGGATCGCGGCCCCAGACCGTGATCGCGTCGATCGGGCGCACGCAGCGCAGCGCCTCGATGTGCCGCGCCGCCTGCTCGCCATAGCCGAGAATGGCGAGGCGCGTGGCGTCGGGTCGGGCGAGCGCATCGGTGGCGGCGGCCGAGGCGGCGGCGGTGCGGATCGCGGTGACTTCGCCCGCCTCGACGATCCCCGCCGGCGCGCCGCTCTCCGGATCGAACAAAGCGATCACGCCCTGGTGCGAGCGGCCCCCTCGCGCGAAATTGTCCGGGTAAACGCTGACCAGCTTGGCGCCGAAGGTGCCGTCGTCGAGCATCGCACCCGGCATCACCCCGAAGGCGCGGCCGCCGGGCAGATCGAGGATCGAACGGAGCAGCTGGCTGGTGCGTCCGGCGGAGAGCGCGATCATTGCCTCGCGCATCAGCGGCACGCATTCCTCATAAGGCAGCAGCCGCGCCACCTCCTCGGCCGAGACGAAGATCATGCCACCTCGGCGGCGATCCGCCCCCGCCACCAGCGGATCAGCAGGCTCGCATTCAAGAGCATCACCACGCCGTAGATGTTCTGGGTGACCGCCAGCGGCAGGCTGTCGAGCACGGTCAGGGTGATGAAGATCGCGAGCGTGACATTCTGCACCCCGGTCTCGATCGCCAGGGTCATTGAATCGCGCGCGCCGGCGCCGAGCAGCCGGCCGATGCCGAGCCCCACCGCCATCGCGACCAGGTTGAGCGCGAGGATCGCGGGCGCGACGCGGACGAGATTGTCGAGCACCAGCTCGAGGCTGACGATCACCGACGCCGCGATCACCAGGACGAGGATGACGAAGGCGGTGGGCCGCAGCCAGTAAGCGAGCCGCTCGGCCAGCGCGGGCGCGAAGCGGCGGACCAGCATGCCGACGAGGATGGGGATCACCGTGATCCGCACCAGCTGGAAGATGACGTTGAGGATATCGAACTTCGGGACCTCGCCGCCGCTGCCGGCGAGGAACCAGGGCACCGCCCAGCTGAGCAGCAGCGGGATGGTGAAGACCGTGACCAGGCTGGTGAGCGCGGTCAGCACCACGGCGAGGGCGACATTGCCGCGGCCGACGAAGGTCAAGGCGTTGGAGGTGGTGCCCGCCGGGCAGATCGAGATGATGAACAGCCCCAGCGCCATTTCCGGCGGCAGGCGGAAGAGCGCGCCGATCGCGAGGCCGAGCACGGGCAGGATGAAGAGGTGCGTGCCGAAGCCGGCGCCGACCAGCAGCGGATTGCGGGCGACGAGCGCGAAATCGCGCAGCGCCAGGGTCAGGCCCAGGCTGAACATGATCAGCATCAGCCCGAGCGGCACCAATGTGGTGTTGATGAACTGGACCCATTCCAGGCTCATTGGCCCCGCCCCTCGACGCCGGAAGCCTAGCATCGCTGCGCCTTCGCGCCTAGCAGGGCGGCATGTCGGACCTGCCGGAAGCCATGCCCGCGGCGACGCTCGTGCTGATGCGCGAGCGGGCCGGCGGGCCGCCCGAGCTGCTGGTCACCGAGCGGCCCGGCCATATGGCGTTCGCGGCGGGGGCGCTGGTCTTTCCGGGGGGGCGGATCGATCCGGCGGATCATGAGGCGGCGGCCCGGTTCGGGGTCGAGGCGGCGAAGATCGCGGCGATCCGCGAGACGATCGAGGAGACCGGGCTGGCGCCGGGCCTCGTCCCGCCGCCCGCCCCGGGGGCGGTCGAGGCGTTGCGCGACGGGATCGAGGCGGGGCGCTCGTTCGCCGATCTGCTTGGCGGGGCCGGGCTCCGCCTGGATGGAGAGGCGCTGACGCCGTTCGCCCGCTGGTGCCCGAATTTCCGCGAGACCCGGCGCTTCGACACCTTGTTCTTCCTCGCCGAGGCGACGGCCGACATGCCCGCGCCGTCGGTCCACGAGGTCGAGGCGGTGCGTGCCTTCTGGGCCAGCGCCGCGGAGGTCCTCGCCGAGCTCGAGGCCGGGCGCGCGCATGCCATCTTCCCGACCCGGCGCAATCTCGAGCGGCTGGCGCGCTTCGCCTCGATCGCCGAGGCCCGCGCGGACGCGGCCCGCTTTCCGGTCGAGCGGATCACCCCCTGGATCGAGGAGCGCGACGGGGACACGCACGTCTGCATCCCCGAGGGGCTCGGTTATCCCGTCACTTCGGAGCCGCTGGCGACGGCCCGCCGCCGATGAGGCGCCTGCGCCGCACGATCGTCCTCCTCGTCGTCATCGGCCTGCTCGCGCTGGGAGCGCTGCTTCTCTACGGCCATGCCCGCGGCCATCCGGAGGATATGCCGTGGACCGAGCTCGATCTTGGCCGGCCGATCGGCGCTTTCACCGGCCGCAAGCTCGCTGAACTCGCCGATGAAGGCGCGCAATGCCGGGCCCTGCTCCAGCGCGCCGGGATCCGTCACGAGCGGCTTCCGGCGCGAAGCGGCGGCGCGCAATGCGGCTATCAGGACGCGGTCCGCTTTTCCCCGGGCGGCGCCCTTGCGATCCGCTACCGGCCGGCCGATCTCGGCACCAATTGCGCGGTCGCGGCGGCGCTGGCGCTGTGGGAATGGCATGTCGTGCAGCCTGCGGCGCGGCGCCATTTCGGCCGCGACGTCGAAAGCATCGACCATTTCGGCGCCTATTCGTGCCGCCGGCTCTACGGCCGCGACGAAGGCGCGTGGAGCGAGCACGCCAGTGCCAATGCGGTCGATATCGCCGCTTTCCGGCTCGCCGGCGGCGAGCGGGTCAGCGTGGTCGGGGACTGGGCGGATCAGGGCGCGAAGGGCCGCTTCCTGCGCGAGGTGCGCGACGGCGCCTGCGATCTGTTCGCCACCGTGCTCTCGCCCGACTATAATGAGGCGCACCGCGATCATTTCCATTTCGATCAGGCGGCGCGCGGGGCCTGGGGCTGGCGGGGGTGCCGATGAAGTTGAGCGAGGCTTTGAGCGAGGCCGAGATCGCCGAGGCGCGGCGGCGGATCGCCGATAGCGCGCTCAGGACCCCGCTGGTGGCGATGCGGGACGGGCGGACGTGGCTCAAGCTCGAATGCCTGCAGCCCTATGGCTCGTACAAGATCAGGGGCGCCGCCAATGCCTTGCGGGCGCGGCTGGAGTGCGGGCCGGTGACCCGGATCGTCTCGGCCAGCGCCGGCAATTTCGGCCAGGCGCTCGCCGCCGCGGCGCAGCGGGAGCGGATCGAGGTCGTGATCCATGTGCCGGACAATGCGGCGCGGGTTAAGGTGGAGAGCCTCAAGCGGCTGGGCGCGGTGGTTCACGAGCATAGCCATGAAGAGTGGTGGCGGATCATGGAGACGCGCGAGAGCGGCGACGAGGGGCTCTTCTTCCACCCGGTCTGCGAGCGCGAGGTGATCGCCGGCGCGGCGACGATCGGCGCGGAGATCCTCGAGGATTTGCCTGAGGTGGAGGCGGTGCTGATCCCGATCGGCGGGGGCGGGCTCGCCGCGGGGATCGCCCAGGCGGTGAAGGCGAAGCGGCCGGGTTGCCGGATCGTCGCGGTCGAAACGGAGACCGCGATGCCGCTCAAGGCGGCGCTCGAGGCCGGACATCCGGTGACGGTGCCGCGCACACCAAGCTTCGTCGACGGGATGGGCAGCAGCCGCGTGCTCGATGCGATGTGGCCGCTGCTCCAGCGGCTGATCGACGAGGTGATCGTGGTCAGCCTCGCGGAAGTCGAAGCGGCGATCAGGCGATTGGCCGCCGAACATCATGTGATCGCGGAAGGGGCGGGTGCCGCGGCGGTGGCGGCGGCGGAGAAAGCCGGGATCGACCGCGCGGTCGCGATCGTCTCGGGCGGGAATGTGGATCGGGCGGTGCTGGCGCGGATACTCGACGCTTAGATTGGTGACCCCAACGGGACTCGAACCCGTGTTTTCGCCGTGAAAGGGCGACGTCCTAGACCACTAGACGATGGGGCCTCGCGGCAGGCCCGCGGCCTTAGGCGGTGGGCCGGACAGGGTCAAGCATCGGCCCAGGCGGCGTCCTCGAGCAGGAGCTCGGCGCTGACATTGCCATTATATTCGTCGCGCTTGATCCGCCCGGCCAGCCACAGCCGGCGGTGGGGCGGGGCGGCGAGCAGCGCCTCGCCCAGCGGGCTGTCGGCCATGCGGAAGGCGATCGCCTTGAAGCGGCGGCCGTCGTCGCCGGCGGCGATGAGGCGCAGATGTCCGGCGCCGACCACGTCCGCCTTGACGATCCCGACCGGCCCGGCCGCGATCCGGGGGGCGGGCCAGCCGGCGCCATAGGGCCCACCGGCCTCCAGTGCGTCGCACAGGGTCGGCGTGACTCCGCCCGGGGCGAGCAAGGCGTCGAGCCGAAGCGCGCTGCCGTCGCGGCTGCGGGCGACGTCGTTGGCGAGGCGCGCGTCGAGAAACTCGGCGAGCGCGTCGATCCGCTCGCCCGCCACGGTCAGCCCGGCCGCCATCGCATGGCCGCCACCGGCGAGGAGCAGGCCGCTGTCCTTCGCCGCAAGCACCGCGGCGCCGAGGTCCACGCCCGCGATCGAGCGGCCCGAGCCTTTGCCGAGGCCATCCTCGCCCAGCGCGATCACGATGGCGGGACGGTTCATCTTCTCCTTGAGGCGGCCGGCGACGATGCCGATCACGCCCGGATGCCAGCCGGGCGCGGCGACCAGGACGACCGAGCGATTGCCCTGGCTCGCGCACAGCGCCTCGGCGGCTTCGCAGACCGCGGCCTCGATCGCGCGGCGCTCCTCGTTGAGCCGGTCGAGCTCGGCGGCGATCGCCTCGGCCTCTTGCGCGTCCTCGGTGGTGAGCAGGCGCACGCCGAGGTCCGACTTGCCGACCCGGCCACCGGCGTTGATGCGCGGGCCCAAGGCAAAGCCGAGATCGCGGCATTCGGGCGCGCGGCTGAGGCGGGCGGCGTCGGCGAGCCTGGCGAGGCCGATATTGCGCCGGCCGGCCATGACCTTGAGGCCCTGGGTGACGAAGGCGCGGTTGAGGCCCTTGAGCTGCGCGACGTCGGCCACGGTGCCCAGCGCCACCAGATCGAGCAGCTCGATCAGCTTCGGCTCCTCGCGGCCCTTGAAGAAGCCGCGCCCGCGGAGCGTACGGAGCAAGGCCGCGCCGAGCATGAAGGCCATGCCCACGGCGGCGAGGTGGCCGTGGCCGGCGCCCTCTTCGCTCTCGTCGAGCCGGTTCGGATTGACGATGGCGAATCCGTCGGGCAGCGCGGTCGCGCATTGGTGATGATCGACGACGATCACGTCGACCCCCGCCGCCTTGGCCATGGCCAGCGCCTCGAACGCCTGCGCGCCGCAATCGACGGTGACGATCAGCGAGGCGCCGCCTTGCGCGATCCGCACCAGCGCTTCGCCCGACGGGCCGTAGCCCTCCATCAAGCGGTCGGGGATATAGGCCAGCGCCTCCAGGCCGAGCTGGCGCAGCAGCCGGACCAGCAAGGCCGCCGAGGTCGCGCCGTCGACGTCGTAATCGCCGAAGATGGTGACCTGTTCGCCGGCCTGAACCGCGTCCGCGATCCGCGCCGCCGCTTTGTCCATGTCGCGGAAGACGGAAGGGTCGGGCATGAAGCCGCGCAAAGTCGGCACCCGGTGCCGCTCCAGTTCGTCGCGGGCGACGCCGCGCGCGATCAGCAGCTGGTCGACCAGATCGTCGGCCTGAAAGCCCGCATCGCTCTCCTCCGCCGCGCTGCCGCGCCAGCGCCAGGGCTGGCCGAGGAGCGAGCGCGAGACGCCGCAAACGAAACCGGGATCCATCAGCATCGGGCGAGCCTAGGCCCGACCCGGGCAAAAGGGAATCCGCCGCCCGCTCTCCACTGTGGATAAGCGGGCGGCGACGCTCCGCTCAGAAGCCGTAGCGCAGTGCCAGCGGCACCTGCGCGCCGGCGGCAGGGACGCTCAGCTTGACCTGATCGAATTCGGGCCGGGCGCGGATCGCGGCGCCGCCCAGCATCGCCCAGCCGTCCACCGCCTGGCCCTGGCTCGGATCGATCTCCATCCGCCGATTGTCGTTCTGGTCGTGCCAGACGCTGACCGCATAATCGCCGGGCGGGACATCGGGCAATTCGACTCGAAGCGCTCCCGCCTGCGGCACGCGCACCAGTTTCCCGACCGCCCTGTCCTGGCCGAGGAATTGGTCGCGGGTCTGCAACTGGACGTAGAGTGTGCCGCCGGCGCGGACCCCGGTGAGATCGACGGTGACGGTGCCGGCCTGGGCAGCGGCGGGGAGTGCTAAGGTGGCCAGAGCGGCGGCGAGGATCGGGATGGGTTTCATGATACTCTCCTGCGAATCGAAGAGTACTTTGTAATGCAGAGTACATGGAGACGCAAGGGCTGTGCGATGCCGCTGCCCCCGGCGCTGACTTCTCCGTTCACGCTATCAAAGAGCCTTACCCAACCCGACTCACTCGCTTGGGGGCAAGATCACCGCACCCTCAGTCGCAGCGGCCGGGCTCGTTCGCCAACCGGTGCTCGCCCCTCACCCAGCGCACGGTTCCGGTCGAGGCGCGCATGACGACGCTTTCGGTGGTGATGCTGTTCTTGCGGCGCTTGACGCCCTCCAGCAGGGTGCCCGAGGTCACCCCGGTGGCGGCGAAGATGCAGTCGCCTTTGGCGAGCTCTTCGAGATGGTAGATGCGGTCGAGATCCTCGACTCCCCATTTGGCGGCGCGGGCGCGCTCCACATCGTTGCGGAACAGCAGCCGGCCCTGAAACTGGCCGCCGACGCAGCGCAGCGCGGCGGCGGCGAGCACGCCCTCCGGCGCCCCGCCCGAGCCCATGTAAAGGTCGATTGTGGTCTCGGGATCGGTGACCGCGATGACGCCCGCGACATCGCCGTCGGGGATCAGCTGGATGCCGCAGCCCAGACCCCGAAGCTCGGCGATCAGGGCGGCATGGCGGGGCCGATCGAGCACGCACACGATGATCTCGTCGGCGGCGACGCCCTTGGCCGCCGCGACCGCGCGGACATTGTCCGTCGGGCTCTTCGACAGATCGATGATCCCGTCCGGATAGCCGGGGCCGACGGCGAGCTTTTCCATATAGACGTCGGGCGCGTTGAGCAGATTGCCCTGCTCGGCGATGGCGAGCACGGCCATCGCATTGGCGCCCGCCTTGGCGGTGATCGTGGTCCCCTCGAGCGGATCGAGGGCGATGTCGATCTTCGGACCCGTTCCTTGGGCGGCGCCCACGCGCTCGCCGATATAGAGCATCGGCGCCTCGTCGCGCTCGCCTTCGCCGATCACCACGGTGCCGTCGATCTCGAGCGTGTTGAGCGCCGCGCGCATCGCCTCGACCGCTTCATGATCGGCCGCTTTCTCGTCGCCGCGGCCGATCAGCTTGGAGGCGGCGACCGCGGCGGCCTCGGTCACCCGGACCATTTCCAGCACGAGCACGCGATCGAGAACGGAGCTTGGCTTGACCATCTTATCTGTCATCCTCGGGAATGAACGGGGGCGTTCGAGGGCGGATAGGCAATGCCCATGGCAATGTCGAGAATGGCCCTGGCGCCGTTCCTCCCGATCGCCGCCGCCGCGCCCGCCTCCGCCCCGGCCCAATCGCCCGAACCCGAAGCGGCGATCGCCCGCCGGCCAAGCGCTGGCGAAGGGGGCTGAGCGGCCCCGTCGACCTGGCACTTCGACGGGAACTCGAGAAGCCCGACCGGCCCGAAAGTTCCCAATGTTCGCACTGCTGAAATAATCCGCTCGATCAAGGGAACCCGATTGATCGAGGAGGTCGATCACCGGGACGCTCTCGCGCCGGTACCGCGTTCTTCATTCACGACTCTGCGCTCCTCTTCTGCTGCGCCGAGTCGGTATAAATATGCCTGTTGGGGGGTTGTAGGAAAGCGGAAAGTTCTTGGTCTGTTCCGCGCTATTATTTGGCGAGTGAATAATCCTGGACCAGAATGCGCTCCGGCACGTGCCAAGCCGCGGCGATCTTGCGGATCATCGGCAGGGTCAGGGCTCGGCGCCGCTGGAGAATTTCGGTGGCGCGGGATTCGCCGATCAGTGCGGCCAAATCGGCGCGGGTCCGGCCCTCCTCGACCATCGCCGCCTCGATCGCCGCGACCGGATCGAGCTCGGCGATGGGCCAGCGCCGCTCCTCATAGGCCTCGACGAGGGTCGCGAGCACGTCGAGCCGGTCCCCTTCGGCCGAATCCTCGGGAGCGCCCCAGAGACGATCGATCTCCTGCAGCGCGGCGCGATGGTCCGCGTCGGTCTTGATCGGCCTGACCTCCATGCCTTCCTCCTAATATTCACTCACGACGAGCGCATCGATCCGGTCGTAATCGGCATGGCTGCCGATGAACTTCACGAACGCGATCGCCCGCCGAAAATCAAAGGCGACGATCAATCGGTAGTCGCCGCCCGCAATCTCGAAGCGGACCCGTTCCGCATTCAACACCTTGGCCTTGGAAAAGGCAGCCTGGACCTCCGCCGAGTTCGCCCATGCCGCGGCCTTCGCAACGCCGAGCCAGTGGGCGAGAGACGCTCGGGTCTCCGGATGCTTTTCAGCAAAGCTCGCCAGCGTGCTTCGCGCAATGATCCGCATGACGTTCGATATCATTTCCCATGGTGGGAAGCAAGCAAATTTCCCATCGTGGGAAGCGCAGACACTTCCGAATGGGCGTCGATTCCCTTAGAGAGGCGCGACAAAGGACCCAAATCATGACCGACAACGACACCAGGGACGCCCCCGAAGCGCCCGCCACGCCCCCCATCCCCACGCTGGAGGATATGCAGCACTGGACCTTCGTGATGGGGCGGGCGCAGCAGATGATGATGGAGCATCTTGCCGCGCAGATGGGGGAGGCGGCGAAGGCGGCGCCGTCGCCCGAGCAGGCGCAGCAGGCGTTCGCGCAGTGGCCGGGGATGCAGCTGTTCGGCGATCCGGCCAAGCTCATGGAAACGCAGTCGCAGATGTGGGCGCAGGGGCTCGACATCTGGCAGCGGGCGCTTGGGCAGGCCACGGGCGGCGCCGCGGCCGAGGAGAAGAGCGCGCTGGCGCAGAAGGCCGACAAGGATCGCCGCTTCGCCGCGCCCGAATGGCGGGACAATCCCTTGTTCGACACGATCCGCCAGACCTATTTGCTGATCTCCGAGCGGCTCTTGGGCTCGGTCGATGCGCTCGAGGGGGTGGACGAGGCGACGCGCGAGAAATTGCGCTTCTCGACCAAGGCGTTCGTCGACGCGATGAGCCCGAGCAATTTCGCATTGACCAATCCGCAGGTGCTGGAGCGCGCCGCGCAGACCAAGGGCGAGAGCCTGCTCAACGGCCTCGAACATATGCTGGGCGATCTTTCCAAGGGGCAGCTCACCCACGTCCAGCCGGGCGCGTTCGAGGTCGGGCGCAACATCGCCACCACCCCGGGCAAGGTCGTCTACCAGAGCGCGATGTTCCAGCTGATCCAATATGCGCCGACCACCGACAAGGTGCTGGAGGTGCCGCTGATCATCTTCCCGCCCTGGATCAACCGCTTCTATATCCTCGATCTCAACCCCAAGAAGAGCTTCATCCGCTGGGCGGTGGAGCAGGGGCTGACCGTTTTCGTGGTCTCGTGGAAATCGGCCGACGAGAGCATGGCCGAGACAAGGATCGACGATTATGTGCTCGCCCAATTGGAGGCGATCGAGGCGGTCCGCGACGGCCTCGGCGTCGAGAGCGTGCACGCGATCGGCTATTGCGTGGCGGGGACGATGCTGGCGGCGACGCTGGCGCTGCTCGAGGCGCGCGGGGAGGCCGACAAGGTCGCCAGCGCGACCTTCTTCACCGCCCAGGTCGATTTCAGCGAGGCCGGGGACCTGAAGCTCTTCATCGGCGACGAGCAGATGGAGCTGATCCGTCAGCTTTCGGCGGACAAGGGCTATCTCGACGGGCGCTATATGGCGGCGACCTTCAATCTGCTGCGGGGGCGCGACCTGATCTGGAATTACGTCACCTCCAACTATCTGATGGGCGAGGAGTATCCGGCCTTCGACCTGCTCTTCTGGAACGGCGACACGACCAATTTGCCGGCCGATTGGCACCGCAACTATCTGATCCAATTCTACCGCGAGAACCGGCTCGCCCAGCCCGGCGGGCTCACCATCGAGGGGGTGCCGATCGATTTGCGGACGGTGAAGACGCCGACCTACGTCCAGGCCGGCCGCGAGGATCATATCGCGCCGCCCGAAAGCGTGTGGAAGATCACCCACCATTTCTCCGGGCCGCTCAAATTCGTGCTCGCGGGCTCGGGCCATATCGCCGGCGTGGTCAACCCGCCCGAGGCCGGGAAATATCAATATTGGACCAACGATAAGAAGGTGGCGACGCTCGCCGACTATATCGAGGGCGCGACCGAGACCAAGGGCAGCTGGTGGCCCGACTGGAGCCGCTGGATCCGCGGGATTTCGGACGAGGAAGTGCTGGCGGCGGGCGTCCGCGTGCCGGGCAAGGGGCGGCTGAAGGCGATCGAGGACGCGCCGGGGAGCTATGTGAGGGCGCGGTGATGCGGGTGGATCCCTGGCGCGACATCAGCCTTGGCACGGTGATCGTCGAACGGCGGCTGTTCCTTGACGGTGAGGGAACGGTAATGGTCCGGATCGGAACCCCGCTCGTCACCGACGAAACGCCCCATGGCGAGAGCGCCTGTCCCTTTCAGATTGAGGGACTCGGCACCGGCACGCTTCGCTACGCCGTGGGAGTCGATACCTTGCAGTCCCTTATGCTGGCACTGCAGACGATCGGGGCGGACCTTTATGCCAGTGCCGAATATCAGGCCGGGCGGTTGAAAGCCTTTGGCGACGGCGACGATCATGGAGATCTGGGCTTTCCAGTGATCCCGGGCTGCGAGGATTTGCGGCGATCGAACCGGCAGGGCGAGGCTCGCTGAGTCCATCGCCTTTCGAAGACGCCAGTAAGACACTGAGATTCCAATATTCGTTGGGAATGACGGCGGCGGCGGCCGCATTTTGCTGCAGTGCACAAAAAAGTGCTTGAAATCGGCTTCGAAGGTCCTTATTTGCTGCGTTGCAACATAGGAGTTTATCGTGGCCGATACCGTTGAGAAGAACCTGACCGACGCCGCTATTGCGGTTGCGAAGACCGAGGCCGCCGCGCTGAAGGCCGCCGAGGCCGCCTTCGCTCAGGCGAGCGACGCGGCCATCGCGCCGATCAAGGCCATGGCCAATGCCGCCCCGGCGCCCGCCAAGGCCGCTCCGGCCAAGACCGGTGCCCGCAAGGCCGCCAAGAAGTCGCCGGCGCGCAAGCCGGCCAAGCAGGCCGCCGCCGCCAAGCGTGCACCTGCGATCACCAAAGCGCCGGCCCGCGCCGCCGCGAAGACCATCAAGACAGGAGCCAAGACCATGAACACCCAGACCAAGAAGGCGGCCCAGACCGCGCAGATCGCCAGCGACCAGTTCAAGACCGTCATCGGCGACGTCAATGCCCGCGCCCAGACGGCGATGGAAAAGAATGCGAAGATCGTCGAGGAGCTCGCTGAGCTGACCCGCGGCAATGTCGACGCGTTCGTCGCTTCCTCGAAGGTGGCCGCCAAGGCCGTCGAGACGATCAGCCAGAACGCCGCCAACTACAGCCGCAAGAGCTTCGAGAATGCGACCTCCGCGTTCAAGAGCTTCTCGGAAGTGAAGTCGGCGACCGATTTCTTCAAGCTTCAGGGCGACTTCGCCCGCAGCAGCTTCGACAGCGCCGTCGCCGAGAGCGCCCGCGTGTCGGAGACCATGCTGAAGCTGGCCGGCGACGTCGCCGAGCCGCTCACCAGCCGCTACACCGTGGCGGCCGATCGTGTGAAGACCCTCGCCGCGTAACTGCGAGAGTCGGATCCAGTAGAAAGGGCGGCGCCCCCTGTCGGGGCGGCCGCCCTTTTTGCGTCCGAATGGGACGCTTGGCCCCCTTGCCCGTTATAGGGCCGATGCCATATTCAGCGTTGAGATGATCGAGAACCCATCAGTGATCCGCGCATCGGACCAGCGCCCGGGCGACGAGGACGGCACCGGCCTCGGCGTCGCCACCCGCACGCGCACCCGCACGAAATCGCCGTCGCCCTACAAGGTGCTGATGCTGAACGACGATTACACGCCGATGGAATTCGTCGTCCACGTCCTGCAGAGCTTTTTCAAGATGGGCATCGAGGACGCGACAAGGGTGATGCTCCACGTCCACCAGCGCGGCGTCGGGGTGTGCGGGATTTTTCCTTACGAGGTGGCGGAGACCAAGGTCGCCCAGGTGATCGATTTCGCGCGGGAAAACCAGCACCCGCTCCAGTGCACGCTGGAGAAGGCGTGAAATCCCGTCATCCCGGCGCAGGCCGGGATCTGGTAGAGCCACGCCGTGACCTCTCGTCCTGAGACCCCGGCCTTCGCCGGGGTGACGAGGCTTAGCGCGCCGCGGGGAGCCAGCTGGTTTCGAGGCCGGTGCGGTCGATGAAATTGGATTCGCTGGTAAGCCGCCCCTCGTCGCGCAGGTAAAGCTGGCCGCCGCAGCGCTCGATGATCCGGTCCTCGGCGAGCGCGCGCATCATCCGGTTGACGTGGACCGCGGTCAGGCCGGTGGCGTCGCCGATATCCTCCTGGGTCAGCGGCAGCTGAATGCCGGCCTCGCCGTGGACCGCGCCGAGCCGGCGCAGCCGCGCGAAAATCTCGCAGAGCAGGGCGCCGACGCGGGCGCGGGCCGAGGTGCGGCCGATCGAGGCGAGCCGGTCCGCCAGCGCCACTCGATCGGCGACGGCGAGGCCGAGGAGCAGCGCGCCGAGCCGCGGATGATCGCCGATCAAGGCGGCGAGCCGCTCGCGGCTGAACGGGCACAAGGTCGCGTCGGTGACCGCCGTCACCGCTTCGGGCGATTCGGCGAAGGCGAGCGAGGGCAGACCGATCAGATCGCCGGAGAAATGGAAGCGCATGATCTGGCGGCTGCCATTGCCGAGCACCGCGCTCGAATGCAGCCAGCCCGCGCTGACCACGAAGAGCTCGCGCGACTTGTCGTTCTCGCCGATCACGGTGGCGCCGCGGCGATAGACGCGCTGCTGCTCCTCGAGCCCGTCGAGCGCTTCGGTTTCAGCTTCGGACAGCCGCACATGATGGCTGAGCCGTTCGGCTAGGCAGGAACCCCCCAAACCGGTCTTCCCCTGGATACGCAATAAAACAGTCGTAAAAGCTTAATGTCAGTTCTGCCGCGCGCGCTGATCCAAATCAAGAACTCATTCAATCTACGGCGTTTTCCCTGAAGGCGGGCGTCCCGCTTGCCAAGGCACGGGGATGGCGTAAGACCTCGCCATGGACAGGATCATGATCCGCGGCGGCAAGCCGCTCGCCGGCCGAATTCCGATTTCGGGGGCCAAGAACGCCGCGCTGACCTTGATGCCCTGCGCGCTGCTGACCGACGAGCCGCTGACGCTCAGGAATCTGCCGCGGCTGGCCGACGTCGACGGCTTCGGCCATCTGCTCAACGAGCTCGGCGTCTCCACCTCGGTCGAAGGCTCGCGCAAGGGCGAGGTCGGGCGGGTGATGACCTTCCGGGCCGGCAATATCGCTTCGACGGTCGCGCCCTACGATATCGTCAGGAAGATGCGCGCCTCGATCCTGGTGCTCGGACCATTGCTGGCGCGCGCCGGCGAGGCGACGGTGTCGCTGCCCGGCGGCTGCGCGATCGGCAACCGGCCGATCGACTTGCATCTGAAGGCGCTGCAGGCGCTGGGGGCCGAGATCGAGATCGCGGCCGGCTATGTGAAGGCGGTCGCGCCGAAGGGCGGGCTCAGGGGCGGCACGATCAACTTCCCGATCGTCTCGGTCGGCGCGACCGAAAATGCGCTGATGGCCGCGGTTCTGGCCAAGGGCACGACGGTGATCGAAAATGCCGCGCGCGAGCCCGAAATCACCGATCTCGCGACCTGCCTCATCGCAATGGGGGCCGAGATCGAAGGGCTGCGCAGCGATACGCTGACGGTGCGCGGCAAGGACCGGCTGCACGGCGCCACCCATGCGGTGATGCCCGACCGGATCGAGGCGGGCTCTTATGCCTGCGCGGCCCTGATCACCGGCGGCACGCTCGAACTGGTCGGCGCGCGCGAGGATTCGATGCACGCGATCCTCTCCGGCCTCACCGACGCCGGCGCGACGCTCGAGTTCGTCGACGGCAACCTCAAGGTCAGCGCCGGGGGCGGGATCAAGCCGCTCTCGCTCTCCACCGCACCCTTCCCGGCCTTTCCGACCGACATGCAGGCGCAGTTCATGGCGATGCTGACGCTGGCGCAGGGCACCAGCCTGCTGACCGAGACGATCTTCGAAAATCGCTACATGCACGTTCCCGAGCTGGCGCGGATGGGCGCGGACATCGAAGTGCGCGGGCGCTCGGCGGTGGTACGCGGGGTCGAGGGGCTGATCGGCGCGCCGGTGATGGCGACCGACCTTCGCGCCTCGATGAGCCTGGTGCTCGCCGGGCTGGCGGCGAAGGGCGAGACCCAGGTCAACCGCGTCTATCATCTCGACCGCGGCTATGAGCGGCTCGAGGAGAAATTGCAGGCGGTCGGGGCGGACATCGAGCGGGTCAGCGACGGTTAGGGTCCGGAGGCCGACGGGCCGTCCTGCCGCGTCCGCATCATCGCGGCCAGCGCCTCGGCCTGGTCGAGTGCCGCATCGCCGCTGGCGCGGACCTTGTCCCATTGGATCGCGAATTTGCCGGGGTCGGCGCGGTCGACGATCACCGGGAGTTGCTGGCCCGGGCTCGGCCACAGGGATGTCTTGACCAGGCCGCCGAACTGGACGGCGCGGGGTTCGACCCCATCGGCCGAGAGGATGCCGGTGATCCGCGTCATGTGCCAGACGGAGTCGCGGTCGGGGATGGCGGCGGCGGTGACGAGCAGGGTGCCCGGAACGGGATCGGCCATCGCCCTCACGGCGGTGGCGGCATTGCCGCCGGCGCGCATGACCCGGATCAGCACCAGAGCGGCGACCAGGATCAGCACCGCGACGAGCGCGAGCTGGGTGAGGATTGATGCCATCATCGAGGATGCCATGGCGTGCCGCCCCCCTGGTTGGTGGTCCAAGCCTACCACATCCGCGAGGGGAGGTCAGTCCTCCAGCGCCTTGGCGAAGCGGTGGGACGTGCGCTCATAGCCCAGGCTCTCGTAAAAGGCGTGGGCGGGCAGGCGTTTCGTGTTGCTGGTGACTTCGATCAGGCCGCAGCCGGCGCCGGCCAGCTGCTTTTCCGCTTCGGCGACAAGCGCCGTGCCGATGCCGGCGCGGTGCGCCTCCTCGGCGACGACGAGCATCGAGACGCGGCCGACGGGCTTGGGGCGGTGGAGCACCGTCATGATGCTCAGCGTCGCCACGCCGACCAGGCCGCCTTTCTCGGCGACCAGCGTCTGCACCGCGCGCAGCCGCTGCTTGATCTGCGTGGCGGTCACCGCATAGCCCAAAGCGACGATCAGGGCGGCCACGGCCTCGGCGTCGCGCGGTTTGGCATCGCGCACGACGAGCTTCGGCTCGGGCTTCGGCGCCGGCTCCGCTTTTGCCGCCGGCGCTTTGCTGCGTTTCACCGAACCGACCGACCGCTTCCAGGTCGCGGCGGCATTGCCGCGCAGGAAATCGGCGATCTCCTCGGAGGTGGCGGCGAGGCCCTTCGTACCGAAGCCAAACACCTCCCTGCCGGTCTTGGCGTCCTTGAGGCCGAAGCGGCCATGGTCGCCCTTGCCCGGCGTGCGGACCCGCGAGCCGACCAATTTGCAGCCGCGATTTTGGGCGAGGTCGCGCAGAGCCTCGACTTCCTCGCTCATGTCAGGGTCTCGGCGGTGTGGATCAAAAGCCCCACCAGCCCGCCCACCAGCGTGCCGTTGATCCTGATATATTGGAGGTCGCGGCCGACCGCGGCTTCGAGGCGGTCGGAGATGGTGCGGGCGTCCCAGCGGCGCACCGTATCGGAGACCAGGCGGACGATGCCGTCGCCATAATCGGCGGCGATGCCGACCACCGCGCGGCGGGCGAAGCGGTTGAGGCCGCGGCGGACGCGCGGGTCATTTTCGAGCGTCTCGCCGAGCTGGCGCAGGAGATCGCCGACCTGACCGGCAAGCGCGCCTTGCGGATCGCGCAGCCGGCCGATCACGCCCGCGCGCATCCGCTCCCACACGCCCAGCCACCATTGCTCCACCGCGGGATTGTCGAGGATGCCGGCCTTGAGTTCATGCACCCGGGCGCGCATCGCCGGATCGTTGCGCAGGCGATCGGCGAGATCGCGCAGCGACTCCTCGATCTTGAGCCGGAGCGGGTGGCGCGGATCCTCGGCGAGCTCGCTCAGCAGCCGATCGAGCGCGTCGATGATCTTGTCGGAAATGGTCGAATCGAGGCCGGTCCAGCGCAGGATCGAGCCCGAGCGGTCGTGCACCATGCGCCGGACGATGTCCTCATTGGCCGCGACCAGCCGCGCGACCCAGACCACCGCTTCGTCGAGCAAGGGGATGTGGCGGTCCTCGGCGATCGCGGCGTCGAGCGCTTCGCCGACGAGCGGGGCGGCATCGAACGCGCGCAGCCGATCGGCGAGCGCGCCCTTGACCATCGTCCCGAAGCGGTCGGGATCGAGCGCTTCGAACATGCCTTCGAGCATGCGCGCGGCGCCGCGCCACAGCCGCCCCTGCTGCGGCGGCGCGGCGAGGAAGCGCCCGGCGGCGCCGGCGAGATCGAGCCGCTGCATCCGCCGCGCGACCACGATGGGGGTGAGGAAATTGTCCTTGACGAAGCTGGCGAGGGTATCGCCGATCCGGTCCTTGTTGCGCGGCACGATCGCGGTGTGCGGGATGGGAATGCCGAGCGGGTGGCGGAAGAGCGCGGTGACCGCGAACCAATCGGCGATGCCGCCGACCAGGCCCGCTTCGGCGAAGGCGCGCACGAAACCCCAGGCGGGATGGCCGTCGGCAAGGTTGCTGACGGCGATGAAAACGGCCGCCATCCCCGCCAGCATCGCGGTCGCCAGCGCCCGCATGCCGCGCGCGTCGCGCTGGCCGGGGAGGGTGGAGGGGCTCATTGGGCGGGCATAACCGGCGAAGGCGGAGCTGGGTAGTCGAGCCCGTTGCTATCCTCCGCTGCATTTGCAGGGGAGGGGGACCGCTCGAAGAGCGGTGGAGGGGTTTCTTTCGGCGTGAAGAGTCCCCTCCACCATGCTTCGCATGGTCCCCCTCCCCTCGAAATCGAGGGGAGGATTGAGAGCGTCATTCGGCGGCTTGCGGGGCGGGCGCCGGCCCGTGATCCTGATGACCGCGATAGGTAAGCAGCCGGCGGAATTTCGGGACCAGCCATTTCTCGAAGCTGTCGGCGAGGCTGAAGGCCGGCGGGACCAGCACGAGGGTCAGCAGGGTCGACAGCAACAGGCCGCCGATCACGACCACCGCCATCGGCGCGCGCCAGCTGGCGTCGCCCTCGAGGCTGAGCGCGGTCGGCACCATGCCTGCGACCATCGCCATCGTCGTCATCACGATCGGCTGGGCCCGTTTGTGACCCGCGTCGATGATCGCCTCGTCCTTCGGCACGCCCTTGGCCATCTCCTCGATGGTGAAATCGAGCAGCAGGATCGAGTTCTTGGCGACGATGCCGAACAGCATCATGATCCCGATCAGAACGGGCATCGAGATGGCGTGGCCCGCGATCAACAAGGCGATCAGGCCGCCCAATGGGGCGAGCAGCAGCGAGCCCATGTTCACGAACGGCGCCATCAGCCTTTTGTAGAGGAGCACCAGCACCGCGAAGACCAGGAAGGTGCCGGAAATCAGGGCGCCCAGGAACTCGGACATGAGCTGGCCTTCTTCGCGCTGCTGGCCGGAGCGGGCGCGCTCGACGCCCTCGGGCAAATTCTGCATGATCGGCAGCTGTGCGATGATCGCCTCCGTATCGACCACGCCTTCGGCGAGATCGGCGCCGACGATGACCCGGCGTTGCTGATTGATGCGCTGAATCTGCGACGGGCCCGCGCCGAACTCGATCGTGGCGAGCACGCCGAGCGGCACCGAGCCGCCATTGGAGGTCGGCACCGGCATGTTGCGGATCGTCGAGAGATTGCGCCGCGAACCCTCGTTGAGCACGACGCGAATCGGCACCTGCCGGTCGCTGAGCGAGAAGCGGGCGCTGGCCTGATCGATCTCGCCCTGGGTCGCGACCCGGATCGCCTGGCTCATCGCCTGTGTGGTGACGCCCATGTCCGCCATGATGTCCAGTCGCGGCCGGATCGTGATCTCCGGGCGTCTGAGGTCGCCCGCGATGCGCGGCGCACGAAGCTCGGGGCGCCGGCGCATCTGCTCCACCAGGGTGAGCGCGGCGGCTTGCAGCTTGTCGGGATCGGAGCTGGCCAAGAGGATCGAAAAATCGCGGCCGCCGACCTGATTCTGATTGCGGAAGAAGACCCGGGCGTCGGCGATTCCCTGCAGCCTTGGTGCGACCTGACGCGTGAATTCGGTGCTGGTCCGCTCGCGTCCTTCGCCACGGTCCTTCAGCGAGACGAAAATCGTGGCGTTGCCGGTGCGCACCGATTCAAAGACGGAAGAGACGTCCGGTTGGGCGCGCGCCACAGCCGCCGCCCGGTTGGCGGCCGCTCGGGTCTGGTCAAGCGTGACGCCGGGCGGCATTTCGACCGAAATCTGAACGCCGTCATCGTCCGTATCAGGCTGGAAGGCCTTTGGCAGAATTATAAACAGGCCGATCTGGAGTGCGAAGCAGATCACACCGACGAGGATCGTCTTCCAGCGGTTCACCAAGGTCCAGCGCAGCAAACCGAGATAGCGGTCCATCAGCCAGCCTTCGCCATGCTTGGCCTGGCCCTTGGCCTTGAGGAAATAGGCGGCGATCATCGGCGTGATCATCCGCGCGACGGCCAGGCTGATCAGCACCGCGATGACGATGGTCAGGCCGAAGCTGATGAAGAATTGGCCGATGATCCCGCTCATCATCGCGACGGGCAGGAACACGGCGACGATCGAGAAGGTGGTCGCGACCACCGGCAGGCCGATCTCGTCGGCCGCATCGATCGAGGCCTGATAGGCCGATTTGCCCATTCGCATATGTCTGACGATATTCTCGATCTCGACGATCGCGTCATCGACAAGGACACCCGCGACCAGGCTTAGCGAGAGCAGGGTGACCATGTTGAGGGTGAAGCCCATCAGGTCCATGAACCAGAAGGCCGGGATCGCCGAGAGCGGGATGGCGATCGCCGAAATGAGCGTCGCGCGCCAGTCGCGCAAGAACAGGAAGACGACGACGACCGCGAGCAGCGCGCCTTCGACCAGCGCCCGCATCGAGGATTCATACTGCATCTCGATATATTTTACGGGCGTGAAGAGCAGGCTGTACTTGACCCGTTGATCCTCGCGCTCCAGCGCGCGCAACGCGTCCTGGACCGCGTGATAGACGGTGACGTCCGAATAGCCCTTGGCCTTCTGAATCTGGAAACTGACCACCTGGCGGCCGTTCTGAATGCCGTAGGAGGTCTGTTCGGCCCATTGATCGCGGACGGTGGCGATCGAATTGAGCCTGACCGTGCGCCCGCCGCCGAGCGCGATCTGGGTTTCACCCAGTGCGTGGGCGGTGAGCGCGCTGCCGACCACGCGCACCGACTGTTCGGAACCGGCGATTTCGGCGCGACCGCCGGCCGCGTTCAGGTTTATCGCGCGCAACTGCTGATTGATCTGCGAGGCGGTGACGCCCTGCGCCTGCATCCGCACCGGATCCAGCTCGACCCGGATCTCGCGGTTGACGCCGCCCATGCGGCTGATGATCGAAACGCCTTCCAGGCCCTGCAGGCGGCGGTTGAGCGTGTCGTCGATATACCAACTCAGCTGCTCGATGGTCATCGAGGTGCTCTCGGCCGAGAAATAGGCGATCGGCTCGGCGGTGAAGTCCTCGCGCTCGACCTGGGGTTCGAGAATACCGTCGGGGAGGTCGCCGCGGATCCGGGCGATCGAGTCGCGCACGTCCGACACCGCCCGATCGATCGGCGTCCCGATCGCGAACTCGATCACGGTGGTGGTGCTCCCTTCACGGACGAAGGAGCTGAGTTCGTTGACGCCGTTGATCCCGCGCACCGCGGCCTCGACCCGCCGCGTGATCTGAATCTCGAGTTCGCGCGGGTTGGCGCCGGGCTGGCTGATCGAAACCGAGGCGACCGGCGCCTCGATGTCCGGATTGAGATTGATGTCCATCCGGCTGAAGGCGATCAAACCCATGGCCAGCATGAAGGTGAACAAGACGAGCGGGATGACCGGGTTGCGGATCGCCCAAGCAGAGATGTTACGCATCGATCAGCTCCAGTTGGCTCGTACTAACGCCGCGGTGCCCGCGACCGCTCCGGCCGAATGCGCTCGCCGGGATTGAGGAAGGCGCCCGCCGATTCGACCACCCGCTCGTTGCCCGACAGGCCCTGCGCGACGATGACGCCGCGATCGGTAACGTTGCCGACGCGGACGCCGCGGCGCTGCACGGTGTTGTTCGGCCCGACGATCATCACATACGGCCCGGCATCGTCGGTCAGCACCGCCGATTCGGGGAGCAGCGGCGCGGTCGTCGAGCCGGCGCGGATCTCGGCCGCGGCGAAACCGCCGGGACGCAGATCGCGCTGATAGGGGATGGAGATGCGGGCGACGCCCTGGCGGCTCTGCGCATCGATCAGCGGCGAAATCTGCCAGATCGCACCCTGATAGGATTGGGCCGAGCCGACCGGCGTGACCGTCACCGGCACGCCGACCGAGAGCCGCGCGAGATCGGTCTGCGCGAGCCGGGCATTGAGCTCCATCTCGCCGCCCTGGGCGATCCGGAAGAGCGCGCCCGAGCCGGCGCCGACGACCTGGCCGGCCTCGACGCTGCGGCTGAGCACCAGCCCGGCGGCGGGCGCGCGAACGTCGAGCCGGTTGATCCGGGCGCGGGTCGCACCGAGCGTGGCCTGGGAGACCCGGACGCGCGCCGCGGCGGCGTCGCGGGCGGCGCGCTTGCGGTCGAGATCGGCCTGGCTGACGAAGCCGCGGCTGACCAGCGCCTGGGCGCGGTCGAGTTCGTTCTGGGCGAGGCGAAGATCGGCCTGCGCGACCTGGATCTGCGCGGCCTGCTGCTGGGCCTCCTGGCCCTGCACCGAGCGGTCGATGACCGCGAGCGTCTGGCCGGCATTGACCCACTGGCCGGGCTCGACGAGGACGCGGACCACCTGGCCGCCTTCCCCTGGCACGCCGACCGGAAGATCGCGCCGGGCGCCGAGCGAGCCGGTCGCCGAAATCAGCGACGGGACCTCCTGCCGGCCGGGCACGAGGACGCTGACCGCGGGCAGTTGCTGGCCGGCCTGGCCTTTCGGCGCCGCCGCTTTCTCGCCGCCGCCGCCGAGCATGAAGAGCGCGACGACCGCGATCAGGGCGACCACGACGACCGCGATGATGATGTTCCGGCGGCGCCTGCGCCGCACCAGCGTCTCCTCGTCGACGACGACATCGTCGATCGCATCGCGGCGCCACTTGCTCGACTCGAAATTCATCGCTTTCATCGTCCCCACTCAGACAGCACGGCGCACAGCCGCCACTCTGGCGCTGTGTTAGCCAAATATATCACCCCCGACAAGCCAAAACGGTCTGCCGCGCTCCCTCGGCGTGCCGAGAGCCCGCTTTACATGTGCGGACATGACTTTACCAATGCAGAATGCGCCGCATCGGGGGTGCGACTTGACGGGAGGATAGATTTCATGGGCGAGTATCTTGTCGATTATCATTGGGCGGTCTGGATCCTGATCGGGCTGCTGGCCGGCGGCATCGCGCGGATGATCGTTCCGGGCCGCGAGCCCGGCGGCTGCATCGTCACCGTCCTGCTCGGCATCGCCGGCGCTCTGCTCGCCGGCTTCCTGGGGCAGCAGCTCGACTGGTACGAGCCCGGCGAAGGCGCCGGCTTCCTCGCCGCCATCCTCGGCGCCTGCATCCTGCTGTTCGGCTACCGGCTGATTGCCAGGCGCTGACCGCGCGGTTCAGGCAACAGCCAGCCTCGCTCCTGCTTAGACCGTCCGGGTTCAAGCAGGAGCGATCGAGATGAAGAGACTGACCATGGCGGCGCTGCTTGCGCTTGCCCTTCCTTTGGCTCCGGCCGCGGCGCAGACCGCGGTCGCGCATACGCAAGGCGTGACCGGCGTTCGGCTCGACGTCGCGGCGAGCGGCGAGGTGACCCGGGTCCCCGATCTGGTCCGGATCAACGCCGGCGTGGTGACCCAGGCGGCGGGCGCGAGCGAGGCGCTGCGCCAGAATGCGGCGCGGATGGAGCGGGTGCGCTCGGCGCTGCGCCGGGCGGGAATCGCCGACCGCGATATCCAGACCAGCAATGTCAGCCTCCAGGCGGACTATCGCTATGCCGAGAATCAGCCGCCGCAGCTGACCGGTTATCGCGCGACCAACGAGGTCAACGTCCGCTTCCGCGATATCGCCAATAGCGGCGCGATCCTCGACGCCCTGGTCGCGGAGGGGGCCAATCAGATCAACGGGCCGATGCTGGAGATCGAGCGGCCCGAGGTGGCGCTCGACGAGGCGCGGACGCGGGCGCTCACCGTGGCGCGCAGCCGGGCCGAGCTTTATGCACGCGCGCTGGGTCTCAGGGTGAAGCGGATCCTGACGGTCAGCGAGCCGGGCGCCGCCCCGGTCATGCCGATGCCGGCGATGCGGCTGCAGGCGGCCGATTCGGCCACCCAGATCGCGCCCGGCGAGCAGACCTTGTCGGTCACGCTCAACGTCAGCTTCGAGCTGGAATGACGCCGCGCGCTTGATTTCGGCGGCGCAACGGTTCTAGCTCGGTCCGCGCACAGCGGGGAGCAATGACATGGCCCGATTCAAGGACCCCGGCATCGTCCAGGCCGCGTTCGAGCCATATCTGGAGGCGGGCGAGCAGCTTCGCTACTCGGCCTATGGCGTCAAGCAGCCGCCGATCGCCTTGATCATCGGGCTGACCTTGCTTGCCATCCTGCCCGGACTGATCGCGACCGCGCTGATGACCAAGGAATATGTCGTCGGCCTGACCGACCGGCGCCTGATCGTGCTCCGTTTCAAGGGCAAGGCGATCAAGGTCGAGGAAGTGACGGAATATTCGCTTGATGCCCTGCCGCCGGCGAAGACCTCCACCGGCAGCCTATTCACCCATATCGCGATCGCCGACCCGGCGAAGCCGTTCGTCGCCAAGTTCCATCGCCTCGGGATGGATGGCAATCGCGAAGCAGCGATGGCGATCGCCGATGCGTTGACGGGGCGAGCCGCCTGACCGGCGAAGCGCGCCTTTGCCCCTTTTGCGGGGCGGCGTCTTCCGAGCGCATTTGCGGCGCCTGCGAACGCGACACGCGCGCCCCTCGCCGGCCATGCCCGAAATGCGGACAAACGGTGCCGAGCGCGGAACGCGCGTGCCTGCGTTGCGGGACGGTCCTGCGCAGCGACCTTGTCTGGAAGCTGCCGCTGATCGTCCTGATGTTCCTAGCCGCCTTCGCAATCAGCTATTGGATCGCGATGGCCCGCTGATTCAGCGCACCCGACCGCGACTTACCAGGTTGACGATCGCCAGCAGGACGATCGCGCCGAGCAGCGAGACCAGGAAGGCCGTGAGATTGAGCGGCGCATCGTTGATGTCGCCCTTGTTCAGAATCAGGCCGCCGAGGAAGGCGCCGACGATGCCGACCACGATGTTGAGCAGGATGCCCTGCTGCCCGTCGCGCCGCATGACGATGCTGGCAAGCCAGCCGACGACTCCGCCCACGATAAGCCAGATGATGATACCCATTTTCGCTCCCTCCTGTGCCAGAGGCCGCCCGTTACACAGGCGGTCCGAGCCATAAGACGCGCCACCGGCAGGGTGGTTCCTGCCGATGGCGAAGCAAATCGAAGATGGGGTGGCCGGGCGCGCCCCGCGCCGGGGCTCAATAGCTCTGCTGGCGCTCGTAAAGCGTACGATAATGCTGGATTCGGGTGACCCGCAGGCCGGGCATGCCGGAGCGATCGACCGCGCGCTGCCAGCTGGCGAACTCCTCGAGGCTGAGACCGTAGCGTTCGCACGCTTCGTCGACGCTCAGCAGGCCGCCATTGACCGCGGAGACGACCTCGGCCTTCCGGCGCACCACCCAGCGGGTCGTGGTCGGGCACGGCAGCGACTCGATGGTGAGCGGTTCCCCGAGCGGGCCGATGACCTGGGCCGGGCGGATTTTCTGATTCTCGATCATTCAAACCTCAATAAACGTCACGCGCATCCGGCCTTTGCTGCCCTCCGCATAACTTGCTTTAACGGGAGAGCGTTGAAGGAAGGTTGAAACGCCAAGGTAAATATCACGGTGATCATGCTTTACCGGGAGTTTAGACGGCGTCTCACTTCGATACGGTTGAAACAGCCCGTCTGGGTCGAAGCGGCGCGCTGCCAGTCCGGCCCGGCGAGAAGCAATTCGGTGAGCGGTTCGGCTGGTGCCCCTTGCGGGAAATCCTGCCTGGCGCGCGCCTGGGCGCAGGCCGCGGGGCTGGCCGCCTGCTGCGCGGCGAGCGTCATCGCGAGCAGGTCGTGCGCGAGCGGCGCCGGCTGCGCGCCGTTCGCGAAGGTGCGGGCCCTGAGCTGAAACGATTCGTCCATCGCTCGCCGCCTTAAGCAAACAAGGTGAAGACGGGGTAAAACACGAGCGGGGCTGGGCGTTGGGGCACTAAATCACTATGCGGGCGCGATCATGGACGCGGATTTCCAGCTTGGCCGGCCCCTGGAGGGCGCGCGCATCGTCGTCGCCATGTCCGGCGGGGTCGATTCGTCGGTCGTCGCCGCGCTCGCCGCGAAGAGCGGCGCCGAGACGATCGGGGTGACGCTGCAGCTTTACGATCATGGCGAGGCGGTCGGGCGTTCGCGGACCTGCTGCGCGGGCCAGGACATTTACGATGCGAAGGCGGTCGCGGAACGGCTGGGCATCGCGCACTACGTCTTCGATTATGAAAGCCGCTTTCGCGACAGCGTGATCGAGCGCTTCGCCGACGAATATGCGCGCGGGCGCACGCCGATCCCGTGCATCAGCTGCAACCAGGGGGTGAAGTTCACCGATCTGCTGAGTCTGGCCCGCGATCTCGGCGCCGACTGCCTCGCCACCGGCCACTATGTCCGGCGGGTGGCGGGCGCGAATGGCGCCGAACTTCACCGCGCCGCCGATCCGGCCCGCGACCAGAGCTATTTCCTGTTCGCGACGACCCGCGACCAGCTCGATTATCTGCGCTTCCCGCTCGGCGACCTGCCCAAACCCGCGGTCCGCGAGATCGCGCGCGAGCTTGCCCTGGCGGTGGCGGGCAAGCCCGACAGCCAGGACATCTGCTTCGTCCCCGACGGCGACTATGCGGGGCTGGTGAAGAAAATTCGGCCGGAGGCGGCGGTGCCGGGCGAGATCGTCGATCGGGAGGGGCGGGTGCTTGGCGCCCATCCCGGGCTGATCCATTTCACCGTCGGCCAGCGCCGGGGGCTGGACGTGGGCGGGCAGAGCGAGCCGCTCTACGTGCTCCGGCTGGAGCCGCAGAGTGCCCGGGTCGTGGTCGGGCCGAAGCGTGCGCTGGCGGTGGCCGAGGCGCGGCTTTCGGGCCTGAACTGGCTCGGCGAGGACCAGCGCGAGGGGTTGCAGGTGAAGGTGCGGTCGCTGGCCAAGCCGGTGCCGGCGCGCTTCGACGGCGAGCGGGTGCGCTTCGACAGCCCCGAATATGGCGTCGCGCCCGGGCAGGCGGCGGTGCTTTACGACGGCGAGCGGGTGCTCGGCGGCGGCTGGATCGAAGAGACCGTGGCGGCGGAGCTGGAAGCCGCCTGACGTTTGGCCAAGGCGTAGAGGAGGAGGCCCGCGGCGAGCAGGCCGCCGAGCATCGCCCAGCTCTCCCATTTCGACTGCGCGGCCGCCCACAGGCAGATGGCGAGCGCCGCGACGATCAGCAGCCAGGTGGCGGGCGACGGCTTTTCCGCTTTGGGCAGAGCGGCGATGCTTGCGGCGTAGACGATCAGGCGGGCGAGCGTGCTGGCGATGGCGAGCCACAAAAAGCTTCCGCTGACCGCGAGCGCGATCCCTAGCAGCCCCATGAACAGGATCGAATTGGCCGGCGTGTTGAAGCGCGGGCTGATCCGGCCGAACCAGGCGGGGAGCGAGCCCTGCGCGGCCATGGCGTAGGTGACCCGGGGGGTGGAGGTCATCGAGCCGGTGAGATTGCCGGCGACCGAGGCCAGGGCGGTGGCCGACAGCAGGATCGCGCCGGCCGGGCCGATCAGCGACTCGGCGAAAGCGGCGAGCGGGGCGTCAGGCGCGGCGCCCACGGGCATCGTCGCGACATAAGCGAGCTGGACGAGGAAATAGAGCGCCGCGGTGGCGGCGACGGTGGCGATCAGGGCGCGCGGGATGGTGCGTCGCGCGTCGCGCGTCTCCTCGGCCGGCACGACCGAGTTTTCGAAGCCGATGAAGGCGTAGAGGATGACCAGCGCGGCGCCCTCGATCGCCGAGAGGGCAGGCGGCGGGCCGGGCGCGGGGAGGCTGCCGGCGGCTTCGGCCAGGCCCCACAGGGCAAGCCCGATCAGGGGCAGCGCCTTCAACAGGGTGAGCGCGTCGAGCGCCCGGATCGCGCGCCTGACGCCGACGATGTTGACCGCGGTCACCGCGCCGATCAGCGCGGCGATGAGTCCGATCCGCCCCGCCGGGCTCGCCAGCGGCGGCCACAGCGCACCGGCATAAGTGGCGAAGACATTGGCATTGGCGGCGAGCGCGGTGGTCCGCGCGACATAATAGAGCCAGCCGGTCTGGAAGGCGACGAGCGGCCCGAACGGCGCGGTGTAGGCGACCGGGCCGCCCGAGCCCGAATGCAGCGCCGCCAGCCGCGCGAAGGGCAAAGCCACGACCAGCACCGCGAGCCCGAAGAGCGGGAACAGCCACGGGCTGAACGCGCCGAACTGGAGATGGAGCGTCGCCGGCAAGGCGAAGATGCCGGCGCCGACGATGCCGTTGAAGGAGAGGAAGGACGAGCCGGTAAAGCCGATGTCGCGCTTTAGGGTGGGTGGGGGCGGTGGCGTCATCGGCAAGCGCCGGCTTGCCCCCTCTCCCCGGCGGGGAGAGGGTCGGGGTGAGGGGGTGCTGCAGCTGGGAGTAGTCTCAACCGCCGAACCCCCTCACCCTACCCTCTCCCCCCGGGGGAGAGGGTTTTTACTGTCAATCCGGCCGTTCCGCCGCCTCGGCTTCGCGGCGCAGCGCCTCGGCTTCGTCCGCCTCGGCGGCGGCGTCGATCTGGCTGAGCCGCTCCTGGCGCGCCTCCTCGATCATCCGCGCCCAATCGATCTGCGGATTATTGCGGCGCTCGGCCCGCCCCTGATTGGCGAGCTGGACGAAGCAGCCGGTGAAACCGCCCGGCCCCGACGGCGAGCAGCTGTCGGTGCCGCTGCGGCCGACATATTGCAATTCGATCGCCCGCCCCGCCCAGCTTTGGTTGGAGGGCGCGTTCGGGTTCTCGCGCAAATTGGGCGGGATCCGGAAGCGGTCGTCCTCGGGCAGGCGCGCGCAGACGATCACCTCATTGGGGTCCTGGCTCTGCGGGCAATTGTCGTCGCCATAGATGAGCAGCTGGTTGACGCGGATATCGTCCGGCCCGGCCGCCTGCGCGTTCGGGACGGCGACGCCGGGCTGCTGGGCCAGAGCGGGCGCGGCGAGCAGGGCCAAAGCGAGGAGGGGCAAGCGCATGGGTTCAAATCCTCTTCGAAAGCTCGATCGCGGCCCGGCAACCGGCACGGATCGCGTGATATAGAATGGGATAGCCGACACTCTGTTCCGCCCCGGCCGCCAAAGCGGCGTCGCGATGCTCGCGTTCGTCGGCCTGGAATTTGGCGATGCTGGCGGACAATATGGGCTCGCTGTCGCCCAGCGCGTCGAGTTGCTCGGAATAATGGGCGTCGATCTCGTCCTCGATCGCGGCAGTGCAGGCCATCGCCGCCTGGGGCCCCATCAAAGCGGTCGCGGCGCCCAGCGCATGGCCGGCCACCGCCCAGAGCGGCTGGAGCAATGTCGGGCGGATGCCGCGCTCGGCGAGGAGATCGTCGAAATGCCTGAGATGCTCGGCCTCCTGCGCCGCCATGCCGGCGATCAGGCTCGCCGATTTGTGGCGGCCCCCGAGCACCGCGAGCTGGCCGGCATAGATCCGGGTCGCGCCATATTCCCCCGCCTGATCGACGCGCAGCATCGAGCGCACGTTGATGCGCCGTTCACCGGGGCGCCAGCCGGCGGTCAATTCGGGCGGGGGCGTTTCAGGCTCAGCCATAATATCACCAACGCGCCACCCAGCGAAAGGATCGCGTTCCAGCCGGCCATGGAGATGCCCAGCAGGCTCCATTGAATTTCGTCGCAGCGCACCAGCGGCGCCGCCATGATCGTCTTGAAGAAATCCTCGCCCGAGACGCCGACCGGGGCCGCGCATTGGGTGAATCCCTCCCACAGATCGAGCTCGACGCCGGCATGAAAGACCGCGATCGCGCCGCTGGCGAGAATCCCCAAAGCGGCGAGCCAGACGAAGGAGCGGCCGCGGTCCGGCATTCGCCCGGCGAGCAACGCGACAATGGCGAAGCCCAGCCCGACAAAGTGGGCATAACGCTGCCAATAGCACATCTCGCACGGGTGCAGGCCGCCCCAATGTTCAGAGCCATAGGCGCCGGCCAGCAGGCCCGCCGGGACGAGCAAGGCGAGCGCCTTGGCAAGGCTCAGCGGGTCACGCATCGCGCCTCAGCGGCTGCCGCGCGGCCGCGCGGCGGTGCCCGCGACCCGCGCCGGGGGCTGGGCCCGGCCCAATCGGCCGAGCGTGCGCAGCGCGTAATGGAGCTGATAATCGGTGATGCCCTGCGCGGTCAGCTGCTCGGTCGTCGCCGCGAAGCGCGGATCGGGCCGGCCGTCATCCTGGATGAGCTCGTCCTGCACGCCGATCTCGTTGACCAGATGGCGGCGCAGATCCGATTCGCGGATGCGGTTGCGCGAGCGGTAATCGGGGTCGGTGAGCTGCGGCACCTGGATGTCGGGGGTGATCCCGCCCTCCTGCACCGAGCGGCCCGCCGGCGTGTAATAGCGCGCCGTGGTGAGCCTCAGCGCAGTGCTGCCGTCGCCCAGCGGGAGCAGGGTCTGGACCGAGCCCTTGCCGAAGGTGCGCTCGCCCATCACCACCGCGCGGCGATGATCCTGAAGCGCCGCCGCGACGATCTCGGAGGCCGAGGCCGAGCCGGCGTCGACCAGGACGATCATCGGCCGGCCGTCGGCGGCGTCGCCGGGGCGGGCATAGAAGCGCTCGATGTCGGTCCGCCGCCGGCCGCGCTGCGAGACGACCTCGCCATGCTCGAGGAACAGGTCGGAAAGCCCGACCGCCTGATCGAGCAGGCCGCCGGGGTTGGAGCGCAGATCGAGGACATAGCCGAGCGCCGGGCCGCCGAGCTGGCGCTCGATATCGGCGATCGCGCGCTGGGTCGCTTCGACGGTGTTGCGGTTGAAGGTGGTGACGGTGAGGATGCCGATGCGGTCGCGGACCTCCCAGCGGACCGCCGGAATGTCGATGATCGCGCGGGTGATGGTGACGTCGAAGGGGCGCTCGCGGCCGGCGCGGATCACGGTGATCCGCACATTGGTGCCCGGCGCGCCGCGCATCCGCTCGACCGCCTCGTCCAGCGTCCCGCCGTAGAACAGGCGGCCGTCGATATGGGTGATGAAGTCGCCCGATTTGATCCCGGCGACGCCGGCCGGGGTGCCCGGGGTGGCGGCGATCACCTTGACCGCGCCGTCCTCCATCGTGACGGTGAGGCCGAGCCCGCCATAATTGCCGTCGGTGGTGCTCATCAGGCTGCGGAAGCCGCGCGCGTCGAGATAGGAGCTGTGCGGATCGAGGCTGTTGAGCATGCCGTCGATGGCGCCGCGGATCAGCTGCTCGTCGGTGACCTGATCGACATATTCGCCCTTCACCCGCTCGAGCACAGACATGAACTGGTCGATCTCCCGGACCGTGCCGACGTCGACCTGGGCGATCCCGGCGGTGGCGGCGGGGACCAGGGCGATCACGCTGACAAGGCCGAGCGAACGAAGGAGATTATTGGCCATAAGGGGTCCTGCTGTGACGTTTGGGCGGCTTGTACAGGCTTCTTAGGGTGGGGAAAAGCAACGTTCGATGAATGCGGGCTAACGCGGGGGAGCGGCTACCCGCCGATCAGCTGGGCGATCGGGACCGGGCGGCCGTTGTGGCGCAGCTCGACGCTGATCCGGGGGTTGCCGGCGGCGGCGGTGCCGAGCGGGGCGCCGCGGCGCACGCTCTGCCCCTGGCGGACCGCGAGCCCGCCGAGATCGGTGACCACGGAGACCCAGCCGCGGCCATGATCGATGATCACCACCTGGCCGTAGCGGCGGAAGGGCGCCGCGTAGAGGATGCGCCCGGAGGCCGGGGCCGAGACCGGGGCCCCGGCCGCGGTTTCGAAGGTGAGGCCGCGGGCGTGGACGCCGGCGTCCGAAATCTCGCCGACTCCGGTCAGGAGCCGGCCCTCGACGGGGAGCGAATATGGCATGCGCCGGGCGGGTGCCCCCTCCCCGCCCGGGCGGGGCAGCGGACCGGGGAGGCGGGCGAGGCTGGCGGCGATCCGGCTCTGGCCCTCTCGGGTGCCGATCGTCTGGCTCAAGGCGCGCGCCTCCTCGCCGAAGACGAGGGCGCGATCGGACTGGACCAGAGCGAGGCCGGCGAGGCGCTGCGAGCGGGTGCGCTCGGCGGCCTCGAAGCGGGCGAGCTCGGCGCGGCGCTCGCCGAGCGCAAGGCGGCTGGAGCGCAGCGCCTGGCGCGCGGCCTCGGCGCGGCGGCGCAGCTCCGTGCCCCGCTCGACCTCGCCGCGAAGCAGCGCGGTGCGCCGGCGGATCTCGGGCATGGTCGCGGCGAGCAAGGAGCGGACGTGGACCGCGTCGCGGACCGAGCCGGGCTGGACCAGGGCCAAAGCGGCCGGGCGCCGGGTCATGGTCTGCAGCGCCGCGGTCAGCCGGACCACCGGACCCTGGCGGGCGGCGAGGCGGGCGCGCTGGCCGGCCTGAAGCGAGGCGATGATCGCGATCCGCCGCTCGGCCGCGGTCAGCTCGGCCTCGCCGGCGAGGATGCGCTGGGCGAGCGCGCCGGCCTCGGCGCGGGCGCGGTCGGCGTCGGTCTCGGCTTCGCGCGCCGCGCGCTCGAGCCGCTCCGAGCGCTCGGTCGCCTCCGCCGCCTCGCGATTGGCCGAGGCCAGCGCCTCGCGGTCGCCGCCCGGCGCCGCGCCGAGCAGCAGCAGGGCCAGGGCGGGCAAGAGAAGGCGGGGCTGAACCATCGCCTCAACCTTCGCGATGATAAGGGTGATTGGCAAGGATGGAGGTGGCGCGGAACAATTGTTCGGCGAGCATCGCCCGGGCGAGCAGATGCGGCCAGGTCGCGCTGCCGAAGGCGAGCAGCAGGTCTGCGCCGGCGCGTTCCGTCTCCTCAAAGCCGTCGGCGCCGCCGATCAGGAAACGCGCCTCGCGCCGGCCGTCGTCGCGCCAGCGCTCCAGTCGGCGGGCGAAAGCGAGCGAGCCGAGCTGCTCGCCTTTCTCGTCGAGCAATATGGTCACCGCCTGGTCGGCCGGGGGCGGCGGCTTGCCGCCCGTTTCGGGCAATTCGGTGAGCTTCACCGGCCAGGCGATCCGCTTCAGATAGCGATCGACCAGTTCGGCCTCCGGGCCGCGGCCGATCTTCCCCCGCGCGATGATGTGGAGCAGCATATTGCCGCGCTATCCGTCATGCCGACGAAGGTCAGCATCCATGAACGCGGTGGTCGCCCACGCTCGCCGTGCGATGTTCATGGATCCCGGATCAAGTCCGGGATGACGATGTGGGGCGGCCTTGATCAGCCGCCGGCGGCCGCGGGCGCGGGGGCGGCGCCTTCTTCGAAGGCCCACATCCGTTCGAGATTGTAGAAGCTCCTGACCTCGGGCCGGAACAGGTGGACGATGACGTCGTCGGCATCGATCAGCACCCAATCGGCGGTCGGCAGGCCTTCGACGCGCACGCTGCGGCCAAGCTCGCGCTTGATCCGCTCGCCGAGCTTTTGCGCCATCGCCGCGACCTGCCGGGTCGAGCGGCCCGACGCGATCACCATATGGTCGGCGATGCTGGATTTCCCCTGCAGGGGGATCGATACGACCTCGACGGCCTTGTCGTCGTCGAGCGAGCGAAGCACCAGATCGTGCAATGCCCCGGTGCGCTCAAGGGCTCCGTCGGGGCTCGGAGCGTGGGTTGGATTCGGCAAAGAACCTCCTTAAGTGAGCGGCTTGCGCGTGACGCCGTCGCGCAGGTCCGCAGGTTGGAACGTTTCGATGACGCTTTCGTGCCAATCGGGATCGGCGGCGCGAAGGGCGGTGGCGGAGGTCCGGTCAGGCGGCACAGGCAGCAGCACGAGCGCGGGCGTTCTCCACTCGGTCCAGTTCCGGGCGATGGCCGCGGGTTGGACGAAGCGCCGCAGCCAGCCCCAGGCGGGTGCCTTCAGGGCGGCGTCATCATAGCCCGGCCGGGTCGCGACCGCAATCGGCACGGCCTCGGCGATTTTCCGCCAGTCGCGCCAAAGGTGGAACTGGGCGAGATTGTCGGCCCCCATCAGCCAGATGAAGCGCCGCTCCGGGTAGCGGGCGACGAGCGCGGCGAGCGTATCCACGGTGTAGACGGTGCCCAGCTCGCGCTCGATCGCGGTCACCTTGATCGGCGCGTCGCCGGCGATTTGGGTGGCGGAGGCGAAGCGGGCGGCGAGCGGCGCCATCCCCGCCGGCTCCTTCAGCGGGTTGCCCGGCGAGACCAGCCACCAGATCTCGTCCAGCCCCAGCGCCTCGATCGCCGCCAGACTAAGGCCCAGATGGCCTTGATGGGCGGGATTGAAGGAACCGCCAAGAAGGCCGGTGCGGGTCAAGAGTCGGTCAGCCAGTGTTCGCTGGCGTGGCGGACCCGCAGAACCTGGATACCGCCCTCAACCAACCGATAAATGAGGATGTAGTCGGCCCCGCCAACGAGCCATTTGCGCGCATCCTTCTCCTCAAGCGCGGGTCCTGCTTTCGGCAGGCGGGCAAGGAAATCGCCTGCTGCACGGATCGAATCGAGAGCCTCATCGGCGCGCGCGACACCGAAGCCGCACCAATAATCGTCGATGACTTGAAGGTCGCGCTCGGCCGGGCTCGTCCAGTGAACGCGCCTCATTCGGCAGCTTGGGCGTGCCTCTGGCGACGCGCTCGGACGCGCTCAAAGACCTCCTCATGCGGGATGAGTTCGCCCCGCTCCGCGGCCTCGATCCCCTCTTGCAGGTAGGCGAGGAATTCCGCTTCTCTGCGGGCCGCTTCCTCGACCGCCCGAGCCACAAACCAGGCGCGGCTGCGATTGTGTGCCTTGGAGACACGGTCGACCAGCGCTAGGGTTTCATCGTCGACGCGAGCAGTGATGACGGCTGTCTTGCTCATGCCGTCGTGTATCCTTTGTATACGCATGATTCAAGGGGGCGCAATGAGCGGGATCGAGGGGATGGGCGAAGCGGTCACCGGCGGGCTGGTGGCCCATGCGGTCGAACCGGCCACCGGCGAGGACGGGCACACTCAGGAGACGGCCTGCCTCAACTGCGGGGCCGAGCTTGCCGGCGCCTATTGTCATCAATGCGGCCAGAAGGGCCATGTCCACCGCACGCTTGCCGCTTTCTGGCACGACCTCATTCACGGCGTCCTTCATTTCGAAGGCAAGATCTGGCGAACTCTGCCCCTGCTCGCCTGGCGCCCGGGCGAGCTGACCCGTCGCTATGTCGAGGGAGAGCGGGCCCGCTTCGTCTCGCCGATCGCCATATTCCTGTTCTCGGTCTTCCTGATGTTCGCGGTCTTTTCGTGGCTCGGCGGCCCGTTCGCGATGAGCGGCGAGGCCAATAACGGGGCGGCCGCCGATTTTGAGCGCGAACGCGGCGAACTGGAACAGCGGATCGCGAACCTCGAGCGCCGGCGCCGGGAGGCCGCGGCGCGGCGACAGCCGACCGCGGCGATCGACGCGGAGCTTCGGCAGCAACGACAGGAACGGCGGCTGCTGGGGACCGCGGAAGCCATCGTGCTCGTCCCCTCCTCGGCGCCGGAGGGGTCGGCCAAGACGGTGAATCTTCGCGACGCCGAGGCGGACACCGGCTGGCCATGGCTGGATCGCGCCGTCGACAAGGCGCAGGAGAATCCGTCGCTGCTGATCTACAAGCTGCAGAACAACGCCTATAAATTCTCCTGGGCGCTGATCCCGATTTCGGTGCCTCTGGTCTCGCTGCTGTTCCTTCACCGGCGGCGCTACCGGGCGTTCAGGACCTACGACCATGTCGTGTTTGTAACCTATTCGATCGCCTTCATGAGCCTCGCATTGATCGCGCTCAGCCTGTTGCGGCTGTTCGGGATCGGCGAGGTCCTCCTCGGGCTCGCAATGGTCTTCGTGCCGCCGGTCCACATGTACCGGCAGCTGCGCGGCGCTTACGGTTTGTCGTGGTACAGCGCGGTGTGGCGCACCGCGGCTCTGATCGCTTTCGCGAGCATCGCCGCGATGCTCTTCTTCACGCTCCTGCTCGCCCTCGGCGCGCTGGGCTAGGCTCCCGCGGGGGCCGGACCGCCGATGGGCCCGCGGGGGCGCTTGGTCGAGGGGATGGAGGCGCCGCTGGCGGGCAGGTTGGTCGGCCGGGCGCTCGGATTCTCGCGGCCGATATCCTCGCCGGCGATCGCGCGCTTCGATTCCTCGCCGGTCAGCGTCTCATATTCGAGCAAAGCATTGGCGAGCCGGTGGAGCTCGTCGAGATTGTCGGTGAGCACCTTGCGGGCGACCCCTTCGGCTTCCTCGATCAGGCGGCGGACCTCCTGATCGATCAGCTTGGCGGTGTCTTCCGAGACGCTCTGGCTGCGCGCGACGCTGTGGCCGAGGAAAACCTCTTCCTGATTGTCGCGGTAGCGCAGCCAGCCGAGCTTTTCCGACATGCCATATTCCATCACCATCGAGCGGGCCATGTCGGTCGCCTGCTGAATGTCGTTGGAAGCGCCGGTGTTGAGCGAATCCTGGCCGTAGATGAGCTGCTCGGCAATCCGCCCGCCGAAGCACAAAGCGAGCCGCGCCTTCATCTGCTTCATCGACATCGAATAGCGGTCGCGCTCCGGCAGGTTCCAGGTGACGCCCAGCGCCCGGCCGCGCGGAATGATCGTCACCTTGTGCAGCGGATCGCAGCCGTCGACATGGAGCGAGACCAAAGCGTGGCCGGCCTCGTGATGCGCGGTCGCGCGCTTCTCTTCCTCGGTCATCACCATGGACTTGCGCTCGGCGCCCATCATGACCTTGTCCTTGGCCTCCTCGAACTCCTTCATCGCGATCAGGCGCTTGCCCTTGCGCGCGCCGAGCAGGGCGGCCTCGTTGGCGAGATTGGCGAGATCGGCGCCCGAAAAGCCGGGCGTGCCGCGCGCGATCGTGCGGATATCGACGTCGGGGGCGAGCGGGAGCTTGCGGGTGTGGACGAGCAGGATCTTCTCGCGGCCCTCGATATCGGGGCGCGGCACGACGACCTGGCGGTCGAAGCGGCCGGGGCGGAGCAGAGCCGGATCGAGCACGTCGGGGCGGTTGGTCGCGGCGACGATGATGATGCCCTCGTTGGATTCGAAGCCGTCCATCTCGACGAGCAGCTGGTTCAGCGTCTGCTCGCGCTCGTCATTGCCGTTGCCGAGGCCGGCGCCCCTGTGACGACCCACCGCGTCGATCTCGTCGATGAAGACGATGCAGGGCGCGTTCTTCTTGGCCTGCTCAAACATGTCGCGGACCCGGGATGCGCCGACGCCGACGAACATCTCGACGAAATCGGAGCCCGAAATGGTGAAGAAGGGCACGTTCGCCTCACCGGCGATGGCGCGGGCGAGCAGGGTCTTGCCGGTGCCGGGCGAGCCGACGAGCAAAGCGCCCTTGGGGATCTTGCCGCCCAGCCGGGCGAATTTGGTCGGGTCCTTCAGGAATTCGACGATCTCCTGCAATTCCTCGCGGGCCTCGTCGATCCCGGCGACGTCGTCGAAGGTGACGCGGCCGTGCTTTTCGGTGAGCAATTTCGCCTTGGAACGGCCGAAGCCCATCGCGCCCGAGCCCGCATTCTTCTGCATCTGGCGCATCACGAAAAAGGCGATGCCGAGGATGAGGAGGAAGGGGAGGGACTGGTAAAGGAGGATCAGCCAGACGCTGGTCTGCTGCTCGGCCTGGCCCTGGATCTGGACGTTCTGCGCGCGCATCGCATCGATCGGCAGCGGCGCATTGGGCGGCGCGACGGTGCGGAAGGTCTCGTTGTTCGTGGTCCGGCCGGAGATGACCTCCTTGCCGACCACGACCTGCTTCACCTGGCCTTCGTCGACCTGTTTCAGGAAATCGGAATAAGCGATCGTATTGGGCGCGGGCGCCGCCCCGCCGCCGACCAGCTGCACCACGATCACCAGGCCGAGCAGGATCCCGGCCCAGATCATCAGCGACTTCATCCAGCTATTGCCGGAGCCGGGCTCCTTGTCGGGGGTGTTGGGCGGGGTGCGGTTGTCGTCGGCCATCGTGCTATCCCATCAAAGTGGCACTTTAACTGGAACCCGGTTCAGGGAGCCGCGAAAGCGCCGTTGCCCGCTAAATAGGATTAGGCGGGGCGGGGTGCAATGTAGCAGGGCAGCGTGAACTGGGGATTAGCACAGGAGGCAATTGCAGCGTCGGACTGGAGCCCGCCCAAATGGGGCCGCTAGGTGTGCTTTCACACAGGCTCCCTGCATGCAGTGGGCGATCACGCAGGTGGAGGCGCATCACGTCTGCCGTACCGGACCCAGAACCCGCCGGGGCGGCGGCGCAGACTGGCAGGAGATCAGGCGGCCTAGCGGGTGCTCTTCATCCATTTTGGTGCAGCGGTTCTCTCTGTCATGGACCGTCAAGGCCCGTCCATCTTGCCGACCTTATGCCCACAATGCGATCAACAAGCTTATTAAACTTAGCCCGTACTCGGCCTCTTGCCTCAGGTGCTAACGCATTCTCCAACTTGCCTACGAACTCTATTGTGTCCCGGTCCGGTCTCTTCTGCGATAGCGTCTCGATTGCGTCGTCGGTCGGGTCTACCAAAACCTTAAAAAAGTCGATTTTTTGAGCTACCTCTCGGTTCCGTTCGTGAAGCGCAGCTAACAGGATGCTATAGGTTTGCGTTATCTGATTTGGACTGGCAGCCGATGCATGGTCCTCAGCCTGCTTGCGAAAAAAACCCAAAAGCAGAGCGTTCGTTCTGAAAAGATTCCCAGCAACAACTAAAAGCATTTCAGACTGGAAGTTGAACCGCGCATCTGTTTGCCGGAACTCGTCCATTTTACGATCAATTTCCGTGATCCGTCTGTCGACATCTCCAAAATCACGCGACATGCGCATGACGGCAACGGTCATCATAATTGTCGCCGAGATCGCAATAGCTGCAAATATAACTACCAAAAACTCTCCAAAGCCGACCTCAATGTCCATCATATCCACCCCAAGTTCTTGAGATGCTCGTAGAGCTGATCATCTTCAGATTTATGAAAAAAGCCCGCTCCGTTTTCTTTGGCAAATTTTTGTACTGCCTCAACTCGTGGAGACTGCGGCAACATGGTGTAGATCAGCGTCTTCCCTCTCAGCTTTTGCCAAATCGGCTCATACTGATTGACTAATATGTCGCACAGTCTCATTCCGGCCAAGTTTCGATCAAGCAAGTTTGACTTTTCAAATCTAGAATCTCCGAATGTCGGCATATGAGCATCAATAACAAACGCGCTATAGCTATCGGGATCGAAGGAGGAGCTTATAATTCGGTCAAGAGCCGACACCACATTTTTCATATAGTCAATCTCGACACCATGAAACCGAATCTGTACCATTTCGGGATAAGCTGCATTTTCTTCCTCATCCAGCCAGAAGATCGTGTGTGTAGTCATTGCCCCTCCCTTATTCATTATTTGATCGCTTTCTTCAACCGCACCTGTATCTCCAGTCCCTCATCAAGGGGCAGCGCCCTAATGCTCCCACCAAAAGCCCGGAGTACTCGTCGGCAGTAAGCCAAGCCTAGACCATCACCTCTTACGGTATGCTGCCTCGCCCGCTCACTTCTTACACCCGTCGTAAATATGCGCTCAGCATCGGTATCGGGAATTCCAATTCCATTATCGCGCACCATAATGCACACGTGATCGATCTCGTCTTTCCAGCTGAGATCTATACGAGCCTCTCCTTCACGACGACTGTATTTGATTGAGTTTTCCAGCAGGTTGTCGAACACACTTGTCAGGGCGCCCTCGTCACCAAGGACGGGCGGAGGCAGTTTGAGGTCAAAAAGTCTGCTAATGACCACGCGTGATGAGCCCGCTCCTTTGTTGCCCACAGAGTAAGAAATCTCAAAGTACTGCGCCAGATTTATCGACTTTTGTATAACATTCGCAAATAAGCTGTCTATCCTGCGACCAGGACTTGCATGAAACTCGTTCGTTACATTCGCTCTATCGATCTGTGCTGAGATAGTAATTGCGAAGGCATATGCATTATTTAGAGCCCTTATTAAATCCTCCTTTTCAAAACGGCCGATTTGCGAAATTCTAAACTGGGCTGGTACAGCGTCTGGCCTAGCTTGCAGGAACGCAACCTGCTCGGGGTCGAACAGGAGTCGCGCCGCAAGCCTCAGATTTCTTAGACACCCTACCGCGGGCGTTTTCGCCCCGTGAAAGGCCAGATCCCGATTGAACCCCTCGACGTCACTATCAACAAATGCGCCCACGATGTTGTGGAGGCTCTCGGCAATGAACTCAATCGAGAAGGCGTCGAAGCAATGAAACGGGCGAGGCCAGCCACCTATCACATCAGAGATGTTGGCAAGTCGAATGACACCTATCACTGGGTCCTTCATTCTCAGTTTGGTCGCGCCCTTTGCACGAAACTGGAGTCTGATTGGCCAGTAAACTCGGCTAACATACCTCAATGCTACGCGCTCGGCCGTTGCACCGGCGCGGAGATCACCGGCACCATCGTACTCGGATATGGGGGCATCTCCTTTGAAGGTGCGCTCAACCCAAGATTCCGAATATTGGCTGATCGCGATGTCAGACAGATGCCGCCCATCAGTGCGTGGTGGGATTTGACCCCTCAGCCGCAGCTCGTCGGTTAATTTGTCGAGCACAAATATGCTCGCAGCTTCGACCGGCAGTAGCGATGGGAGGGCCTCGTTCAACAAACGGTAGCAAAACGTTCCAAGGTCGCTTGAACCGATCTTCGCCTCGATAAAGGCGCGGCGGATCATCGCACGGTGCCGACGTACGGCTCCCAGGCAGCACTCGCGAAGAAGTATTTCCAGGTCACTGGCTGCGATTGAATGACGGCCCGCTTTAAACTGACCTCGCACCAGGACACGAGGCGAAAAGAATTTCAACTCGTCGAGGATACCCAGATCAATGGATACAACAACGTAAGAATCCGGCGCCGTCTCGAATAGCCTCTTCCATAGAGAGCTCCCTACCGACATACTCTTTGGATCGCAGGTGTCGCGATAAACAACAAAGCAGGTCGAACTATGCAAGCTCGAAAAGGCCACCGCTGAGTCTCTCAAACCCAGGTCATCGAGCCGCCGAATGAGATCACGCCCAATGTCTAAGTAGTTAGTATCTTTGGAATCTATAAATGTCAGTGTTTCTTGGATGTCCATGCAGCGATGCCCCCCCCGCGAACCCGACCGTTCACGGGTACACAGAATGCGCACTATTTCAACGCAAATTTTCTATGACACCAGAATCTCGTGTCGTGAGGCGTTCACTTTGGTAGAGATGAGGTCGGCCCTGCAATTACTCGCTTTCGGCGCGCAAGACGGAGTTTCATTACCGGACGGTGATGCGGCACTGGCGCGAGGAACCGGTGTGCGAAGGGGATTGCGAGGTGGGGCTTCGGATGGGCTATCCGCGGCTCGAGGAGCTCGCCTTGCGCGTGGCCGAGGAGGCGTTTGGCCCTAAGCGGCGGCGGATGAAGGGGGACCGGACGCCGTCGGAGGAGCATTTCCGGGTGGACCCGATTATCGTGGTGCAGCTGGTGCACGAGCACCGGCATCATCTGGCTGGTCTGGCGGGCGGGCTGGCGTTGGGACCGGCGAAAGGGTGCCGAGGGAGCGGACGGACCGATCCCCCGGCGACATTGTCGGCGAATGAGCGGGGGGCGGTCAGGCCTTCTTGCCCCGCGCTGGCGTCTTGCGGGCACCGCCGCCCGCAGTTCCGCCATCCGCAGTCTTCCCGCGCCGCGACTTCACCACCGCCGCCGCCGCCACGCCGGCAACGCCTGCCGCCACGGCCGCGCCGGCCGCGATCGCGGCTTTGGGGTTTTCGCGGGCGAGGGTGGCGACGCGGTCGGCTTGTTCGCGGACGCGCTGGGCCAGGGTCAGGGTTTCGCCGGCCTGCTGGGTTTCGGGCTCCGCGGCGGGGCCGGCGTGGGGCATTGCGCTATTGGGAATGTTGGACATGGCTGTGCTCCGTTTTGGGCATGGAATGAGGATGGAGGAACGTCGCGGCGGCGTGCGGGGTTCCGTCGGCGCGGCAGGGCGGTAGAAGCGGCTGATGAGCATCCCTGCCGCCGCGCCTATGATCTACGTCGATGCCGACGCCTGCCCGGTCAAGGACGAGATCTACAAGGTCGCCTGGCGGCACGAGGTGCCGGTGCGGATCGTCTCCAACCAGTGGCTGCGGGTGCCGGCGCATCCGCTGATCGAGCGGGTGACCGTGTCGGACGGGTTCGACGCGGCGGACGATTGGATCGCCGAGCGGGTCGGGCCGGGGGCGGTGGTGGTGACCGGGGACATCTTGCTCGCCGACCGCTGCCTCAAGGCCGGCGCCAGCGCGGTGCTCGCGCCCAATGGGCGGCCGTTCACAGCGGCCTCGATCGGCGGCGCGATCGCGACCCGGGCGATCATGGCGGATTTGCGCGCCGGTGCCGACGGGATCATGGGCGGGCCGGCGCCCTTCGCCAAAGCGGATCGCTCGCGCTTCCTGCAGGCGATCGACGAGGCGCTGGTGCGGGCGAAGCGCGGCTAGAGGAACAGGACGGCGATCAGGCCGAGCGTTGCCGGGAAAGCGAGCGCGAAGGCGAGCGCCAGATCGGGGGCGCGGCGATAGTAGCTGAGTAAAAGGGCCGGGATCGCGGTCAGCAGGAACAGGATGGTGACGGTGATATAAGCGAGCCCGCTCAGCTCGCCGCTGCCGCCGCCGATGGAAAGCGCGGCCATGGCGACGACGAAGAGCACGGCGTCGAGCGCGCACAGCAGCCAGGCGGCCTTGCGCCTCACCGGCGGGCGCGCGGCGGCGCCGGGGCGAAGCGCCAGATCGCGCCGCCCTGGGCCTTGACCCCGGCAAGGGTAGAGGTCTCGCCCGCCTCGAGCGCGGCGAGCAGGCGCTGGATCGCATCGCCTCGCGGTGGTCCGGCCGGGGCGAGCATGGCGAGGATATGGAGCAGCAGGCGGCGGCGAAGCTCGGCGGGGATTTGGGCCGGATCGAGCGTCACCCCGCCATCGACCGGCTCGATCCGCTCCTCGACGAGTCGCTCGGTGGCCCAATCGAGCGCCGCCTCGGCCTCGGCCAGCGCGCCGGCGCTGCGGGCGAGTGCGACGGGGTCGAGCCACTCGGCCTTGGCGAGCGCGGCGCGAAGCCGGGCGCGATCGAAGCGCGGGTCCGCATTGGCGGGGTCCTCCACCGGCGCGACTCCGGCGTCGCGGACGATCCCGGCCAGTTCGGCGCGCCGCCAGCCGAGCAGGGGCCTGATGACGGGCACCCCCTCGATCGCGGTCGCCGCGCGAATCCCGGCGAGGCCGCTCAGGCCCGCACCGCGGTTGAGCCGCATCAACAGGGTCTCGGCCTGGTCGTCGGCATGGTGGCCGGTCAGGATCGGGCCGAGCCGCTCCTGCGCCGCCCAGCGGCCGAGCAGACGGTAGCGCAGCGCCCGCGCGCCGGCCTGGAGGTTGCCCTGGATCGGCTCGTCGGCGCTCAGGATCGTATGGGGGACGCCGAGCTCGGCGCAAATGCCGGCGACGAAGGAAGCTTCGGCGGCGCTTTCGGGCCGGAGCCGGTGATCGACCGTCGCCGCCGCGATCCGCTCGGGGAAAGCGGCGCGGGCGAGCAGCAGCAGCGCCAGGCTGTCCGGCCCGCCAGAGACCGCGAGGCCGAACCGGCCCTCGCCGGCGCTCAGGGCGACGACGTCGGCGCGAAAGCGCTCGACCTGTTCCGGCAAGGTAACGTTCATTGCCTCCATCCTAGCGCTGCGAAGCGCGCCGGGGAAACCTTCCGCGCATGGGCATGAGGGAGACGAGGATGCGCAGCAGAAGCACGCTCAGCCGCCGGTCCTTTCTCGCCCGGGTTTCCGGCATCGGCGCGGGCGGTGCGCTGCTGCTCGTCGGCGGCGGCGCGGCCGGCGCGGTGCAGGAAACCGACAGCGACAGTGGGGCCAGGGCCGATCCCGCCGGGCGCGGGCGCGGGCGCACCGGCGAAAGCGACGGCGATCCCAGCGACCCGGCCGGCTATGGCCGCCCGCGCACCGGCTGCAGCGACGGCGACAGCGGTACCAATTCCGATCCGGCCGGGCGGGGACGCTGCAGGACGGGGGAAAGCGACAGCGATCCGAGCGATCCCGCCGGCGGCGGGCGGCCGCGCACCGGGTTCAGTGATGGCGACAGCGGCACCGGCGCAGACCCCGCCGGACGCGGGCGCGGCCATGGCCAATGCAACGACCGCGACCGGGGTTCGAGCGGGGATCCGGCGGGCCGCGGCAGGCGCTGCATCAGGCGTTAGAAAAAAATCGTGGAAAGGCTTCCCACCGCGCGCGAATCTGTTAGGCTTCGTTTCGGCTGCAAATGGGCGAAAGGGAAGTCGCCGATGAAACCTACGCGTAAAGTAAGTCGCCGCTCGTTCTTCGGCACCGTCGCCGGAGGCGTCGCGGCAACCGCCGCACTGGTGGGCGTCGTCGGCTCCGAAGAAGCGGAAGCCCAGAGCGGGTGCACCGATTCCGATACCGGAGGCGGCCGCGATCCGGCCGGCAACGGCCGTCGCTGCCGGCGCCGTACCGGGATCACCGACCGCGACACCGGCTCCGGCCGCGATCCGGCGGGCTACGGCCGCGGCCGTCGCCGTTCGGGCTGCACCGACAACGACACCGGCCGAGGTTCGGACCCGGCGGGGGACGGCCGCTGCCGCCGCCGTCAGACGGGCTGCACCGACAGCGATACCGGCTCCGGTTCGGATTCCGCGGGCAACGGCCGCTGCACCAACAACCGCCGTTCGTGCAGCGATTCGGACTCGGGAAGCTACAGCGATCCGGTCGGCCGCGGCCGCCGCTGCTGAAGCGAATAAGGGGGTACAGGGTAGCGCCTCGGCGAAAGCCGGGGCGCTTCCTTATGCGTGGGTGGGTTTGGGTTAGCCTGAGCGCCTCCAATCAGCATCGATCGCATTTCTGGGATCGGCGCTAAAGCCCCTCCCCCTTGTGGGGTGGGGGCTTTATCCTAAATGACCATTCCGGCTCGGACCCGCCCTAGCAGCGCGCCGCCGTGCGGGCGCGGGGGAGTTCGCCGCGGACGGCGCTGCGCATGTTCGGATAGACCCGGGCAAGCTCGTCGAACACCCGGCAGGCCTCGCTTCGCCGATCGAGCTGGGTCAGCGCCTGGCCCAGATAGAGCAGGCTGTCGGCGGCGCGCTCGCCTTCGGGATTGTCCTGATAATTGGCGAGCAGAATCCGCGCCGCGGTCGCCGGCTTGTTGTCGTCGAGATAGGCGCGGCCCTGCAGATTGCGCATCCAGCTCGTCCAGCGGGTGTTCGGGTGGCGTTCGGCGGCGGTGCCGAGCGCAGCCTGCGCCTCTTCGTAGCGGCGCCCCTCCCACAGCCGGAAACCGGCATTGTAGGCGGCCTCGGCGGAATCGGGGCCGGAGGGCGCCGGTGTCGGGGTGGGGCGCTGCGGGGCCGGCTCGGGCTCGGAGGGGCCGGGGTCGGGACGGGCCTCCGGACGGACCTCGGCGGGCCGCCCGCCCGCCTCGATCCGGTCCAGACGGGCGCCGAGCTCGGTCCGCAACTGGCCGATCTGCGCCTCGAGCTGACGGCCGCGATAGCCGCTCTCCTCGACCTGGCCGGTGAGGGTGCGAAGCTGCGCCTCGATCGCATCGACCCGCGCGGTCAGGCCGCTCAGCGCGTCGCCCGAGGCGCTGCCGCCGGGGCCCGCCGGGGCCGGGCCGCTGATTTCGGGTTCGACGAACTGGGCATTGCCGCCGGGGAACACCCGGCGCTGGACGGCACGCAGCTGCTGCTCGATCCGCTCGAGCCGCCGGTCGATCGAATCGGGCCGGTTCTGCGCCGCCGCCGGCACCGCCGCCGAGGCGATCAGGACCAAAGCAAGAAGATGAAAACGCATGATGTCCCCCGCGAAGAGCCGCTTAACCACGTCATATTGGACGAGCGAGCCTGTCGCCAGCGTTAAGCGACGGGTTGGTTATCGCTGCCGCGGCTCCGCGCCGGGCGCGAGCGACGGCGGAGGCGCCGCCAGCGGCGCGGCCCCCGGCATGGGCTGGTTCCCGCCCTGGGCTCCGCGCGCAGCCAGATCCTGGGCGAGCAGGCTCACCCCGTCGATCGTCCGCTCCTCTGGAGCGAGCGGGCCGAGATCGCGGCCGCCGGCCGAGGCGCGCAGCAAGTGCGGGCGGCCGGTGCGGATCACAGGGCGCTGCGCGGTCGCGGGCACATCGAAGCTTTGCCCCGCAGTGAGGCTGCCCGAAAAGAGCTGGGCGCCGCCGGCGCCGTCGGTGATCCGCAGCCAGACCTCGCCGGTGGCGGTGAGGCGGACCGCGCCGGTAACGGGCGCGGCGGCGGCGGCGGCCGGGGCCGGCGCCGATTGCTCGGTCGGTGGCGCTTCGGCGGGCGCTGGAGCGGGCGACTCGCCGTCGCGCCAGGAGGCGAAGAAGAAATAATAGAGCAGGGCCAGCACCGCCGCGAACAGCAGCGCGCCGATCACCAGCCCCTTGGGCGGGACCCGCGACGGATCGGCGGGCTCGTAATATTCGGCCGCTGCCGGCGCGCGGCTGCGCACCGCGCCGCCCATGCGCTCGCGCAGCGCGGACGCCAGAGCGGCCCCGTCGAGGCCAACCGCATTGGCATAATTGCGGGCGAAGCCGACCGCATAAGTCGGCGCCGGAAGCGCGTCCCAATCCTCCTGCTCGATGCTTTGCAGGTGGCGGATCGGGATTCGGGTCTGGCTGGCGACGTCGTCGAGACTCAGCCCCTTGGCCTCGCGGGCCCGCTTCAGCTGCTCGCCCGTCGAGAGGCTTTCGGCCCCGTCTTCCTCACGCTCACTCATCGAAATTGTCCAACTCCCTTGGGCCTCTGTCTCAGGCCCAGCTTGCTCCATGTCAACCGACGCTGGCGGCTCAGCCGGTCGTCACACCCTGCTTTTCGGCCCAGCGGACGAGGGTCGCGCGCAAATCCGCCGGCGGCCTGGCGAGCAGGCGCTCCATCGTCGCGGAGACGGCCCTGGCATCGAGCGAGCGGATCATCGCCTTGATCGGGCCGACCGCGACCGGGGTGATCGACAGGCGGCGGATGCCGATCCCGATCAAGGCCATCGCCTCGAGCGTGCGCCCGCCCATCTCGCCGCAGACCCCGACCGGCACCTCATATTTGTCGGCCGCGCGCACCACCCGGCGCAAAAAGCGCAGGATCGCGGGCGAGAGCCAGTCGTAGCGTTCGGCGAGGCGCGGGTTGGAGCGATCGGCGGCGAACAGGAACTGGGTCAAATCGTTGGTTCCGATCGACAGGAAATCGAGCTTGGGCAGGAGGATGTCGAGCGTCTCGGCGAGCGAGGGCACTTCGAGCATGCAGCCGTAGAGGATCTTCTTGGGCAGCGCCTTCTTGCGCTCGCCGAGCCAGGCACGCTCCGATTCGACCAGCGCCCTGGCTTCGTCGAACTCCCAGGGTTCGGAGACCATCGGGAACATGACCTGAAGTTCGCGTCCGGCGGCGGCCTCGAGCAGCGCCCGGGCCTGGCTCTTCATCAAGCCGCCCCGATCGAGTGCGAGGCGGAGCGCGCGCCAGCCCATGGCGGGATTCTCCTCGGCCTGGGGGCTGGTGTCGAGATAGGGCAGGCTCTTGTCGCCGCCGACGTCGACGGTACGGAAGATCACCGGCTTCTTGCCCGCCGCGTCGAGCACGGCGCGGTAGAGCCGCTGCTGGGCCTCGCGCTTGGGCAGGGTCGCCGAGACCAGGAACTGGAATTCGGTGCGGAACAGGCCGATGCCGTCGGCCCCGGTCGCGTCGAGCGCGGCGACGTCGTCGCGAAGCCCGGCATTGACCATCACCGAGATGCGCTGGCCGTCGCGGGTGATCGCCGGCTTGTCCTTGGCCGCGGCATATTCGGCACGGCGCTTCTGGGTCACCGCGTGCTGGGTGTCGAACGCCTCTTCGATCGCCGTGGTCGGGCGGGCGATCACGCTCGCTTCGCCGCCGTCGATGAGGACGAGGTCGCCGTCGGCAATGGCGCGGCGGACGTTGGCGACCCGGCCGATCATCGGCACGCCCATGGCGCGGGCGACGATCGTGACATGGGCGGTCAGCGAGCCTTCCTCGAGGATCACGCCCTTCAATTTGCGCCGGTCATATTCGAGCAGTTCGGCCGGCCCCAGATTGCGCGCGATCAGCACTGCATCCTGCGGAATGCTCGCCTTGGCGGCGGTGCCGAGCTGGCCCGAGACGATCCGCAGCAGCCGGTTGGAGAGATCGTCGAGATCGTGCATCCGGTCCTGAAGCAGCGCGTCGTCGATCTGGCGCATGCGCTGCTGCATGCGCTGGCGGACGCGTTCGATCGCCGCCTCGGCGGTCAGGCCGCTGTCGATCGCCTCGTTGATGCGCCGCGACCAGCCTTCGTCATAAGCGAACATCTTGTAGGTCTCGAGCACCTCCTGATGCTCGCCGACGGTGCCGAATTCGGCGGTGCCCATCATCGCGTCGATCTGTTCGCGCATCTTGGCGAAGGCCGAATAGACCCGGCGGCGCTCGGCCTCGACGTCTTCCGCGACGGTGTGCTCGATGAGGATGCGCGGCTGATGATAGACGGCGTGGCCCTTGGCCATGCCGACGACGAGCTTGAGCCCGGTCAGCCGCTGCGTGCCGCCGTTGCGGTCTTCCTCGCCGGGCAGAGCGGCGCGATCGGCGAGGCCGGCATTGGCGATCAGCTCCGCCATCACCATCGCCACGGTCTGCAGCGCCTCGATCTCGAGCTCGTCATAGGCGCGCGGCTCGGCATGCTGGACGGCGAGCACGCCGATCGCGCGCTCCTTGCGGATGATCGGCACGCCGGCGAAGCTGTGGAAGAGTTCCTCGCCGGTCTCGGGCCGGTAGGCGAATTCGGGGTGGGAGGCGGCCTCGTCCAGATTGAGGATCGCGGCGTCCCTGGCGATCGTGCCGACCAGGCCCTCGCCCATGGCGAGCTTGGTGACGTGGACCGCCTGCTCGTTCAGCCCGACCGTGGCGAACAGCTCGAGCACGCCGTCGCGCAGCAGATAGATGGAGCAGACCTCGCTCGCCATCGCCTCGGCGATGATCCTGACCACCTTGTTCAACTTCGCCTGCGCGCCGAACTTCGAGGCCATCACGTCGTGAAGGCCGGTCAGGATCTCCCGGGCGGAGGCGGCGGAGGTCGCGGTGGCCATGACCTAAGGAGCTATCAGATATGCCCGGCGCGTGCCACGCTTGTCGGCGTTTCGCTCTACGATCGACCGGCCCGCCGGTTCACTTTAGCACTCGCCACGCGCCCAGGCAGCCGGTACGGGCGGCGTGATGGCTAAAGCCTCGCCACATCAGGACAAATCCTTGCTCGGGGTGAGCGGCGACCGGCGCTTTCAGATGCTGGTCGAGGCGGTCAAGGACTATGCCATCTACCTGCTCGACCTCGATGGCCATGTCGCCAGCTGGAACAGCGGCGCGCAGCGCTTCAAGGGCTATCTGGCGGACGAGATATTGGGCGAGCATTTCTCGCGCTTCTACACCGACGAGGAACGCGCCGCCGGGGTCCCGTGGCGGGCGCTGACGATCGCCGCCGAGGAGGGCAAGTTCGAGGCCGAGGGCTGGCGGGTGCGCAAGGACGGCTCGCATTTCTGGGCGAGCGTGGTCATCGATCCGATCTTCGATCCCGAAGGGACCCTGCTCGGCTACGCCAAGATCACCCGCGACATGACCGAGCGGCGGCGCGCGCAGGAGGAGCTGGACACGGCGCGCGAGGCGCTCGCCCAAGCGCAGAAGATGGAGGCGGTGGGGCGCTTGACCGGCGGGGTCGCGCACGATTTCAACAATCTGCTGACCGTGATCCGCTCCTCGGTCGATCTGCTGCGCCGCCCCGGCGTCGATGCCGACAAGAGCGCGCGCTATCTCAACGCGATCGCGGAGACGGCCGACCGCGCCGCGCAGCTGACCGGCCAATTGCTCGCCTTTGCCCGCCGCCAGCCATTGCAGGTCGAGCGCTTCGACGTGCGCGAGCGGATCGGGCGGATGAAGCAGATCCTGGCGACCACGCTCGGCTCGCCGGTCCAGCTCGGCTTCGACATCGCCGACGATGCCGGCGCGATCGAGGCCGATCCCGGCCAGTTCGAAACCGCCTTGCTCAATATGGCGATCAACGCCCGCGACGCGATGCCCGAGGGCGGCCGCCTCGCCATCGCCGCGCGCCGGGCAGAAGCGCCGCCCGGAACAGGCAGCGCTCCGGCGCAGGCCGACGCCTTCGTCGCGGTCTCGATCAGCGACACCGGCTTCGGCATGGACGTGGACACGGTGTCGCGCATCTTCGAGCCCTTCTTCACCACCAAGGACGCCGGCAAGGGCACGGGGCTTGGGCTCAGCCAGGTCTACGGCTTCGCCAAGCAATCGGGCGGCGAGATCGCCGTCGAGAGCGCGCCGGGCGAAGGCACCACCTTCACCCTCTATCTCCCGCGTGCCGAAAGCGACGACGCGTCGCGGGCGGAGGCGGCGCCGGCGCCGGACACGGGCGCGCTGGAGAGCCGGCGGGTCCTGCTCGTCGAGGACAATGAGCTGGTCGGCGAGTTCGCGCGCAATCTCCTCGTCGAGCTCGGCCAGGGGGTGCGCTGGGCCAGGGACGCGGCCGCCGCGCTGGCGATGATCGAGGAGTCGCCCGAGGGCTTCGATCTGGTCTTCTCCGACGTGGTGATGCCGGGGACCAACGGCGTCGAGCTGGCCCAGATCGTTCGGGAGCGCTGGCCCGGCCTGCCGGTCGTCCTGACCAGCGGCTACAGCCATGTCCTCGCCGAGGAAGGGAGCCACGGCTTCCCCTTGCTGAAGAAGCCCTATTCGATCGACGGGCTGACCGCGGTCCTGCGCAGCGCCGCGCGGCGCCCTTAGCGCTCGGGCGGATCGGGCCTGGGGTCTTCGTCCGCCCCTTCGGCGGTGGCGCTGTCGGGCTCGCTCATTCCGGTCTTGAGCGGCGAGAGCAGCCACAAGGTCAACACCGTCGTCGCCGCCAGGACCAGGGCGACGTCGAACGCGCCGAGGCCCGCGGCGACGCCGATCGCGCCGGTGATCCACAGGCTCGCCGCGGTCGCCGTGCCCTTGACCGAATCCTTCATTCTGAGGATCGCGCCGCCGCCGATGAAGCCCATGCCGGTGATCACGCCCTCGATGATCCGCGCCATCGCTTCGGGCGAGCCGACGGTCAGAGACTCGGCCGCCTGGATGAAGCCGCAACTCGCCACCGCGACCAGCGGGAAGGTGCGCAGGCCGGCGCTGCGCTCTTCCTTCTCGCGGTTGAAGCCGATCGGCAGCGCCAGCACGTAGGCGACGGCGAGCGCGGCCAGATGCGGCACGATGTTGAAGGAAAAGGGAAATAGCTCGCTCATCGGATCCTCTTCACTGGACGATCAGACGGAGCGCCGTTCGAGCGCGTGGGCGGCTTCGTCCATCAGCCGGTCGAGGATCTCGGCGAGCGGCGCCTCCTCCTTGACCATGCCCACCGACTGCCCGGCCATCACCGAGCCGGTCTCGACGTCGCCTTCGATCACCGCGCGGCGCAGCGCCCCGGCCCAATAGCGCTCGATCTGGAGCTGGGCCTCCATCATCTCGACCTTGCCTTCGTCGAGCAAGATGGCGACCTCGCGCTGCTTGGCGGCGAAGCTTTCCATTTCGCGATTCTTGAGCGCGCGCACGGGAATCACCGGCAGGCGCGGGTCGATCTGCACCGACGTGATCGCGTCGCGGGCCGAAGCGCGGATGAAGGCCTTCTTGAAATTGGGATGGGCGATGCATTCGGTTGCGCAGACGAAGCGGGTACCCAATTGCACGCCCACCGCGCCCATCTCCAGATAGCCGGCGATCAGCCCGCCATGGCCGATCCCGCCGGCGACGAAGATCGGCACTTCGGCGGCGAGCGGCGGCAGGATTTCCTGTGCGAGCACCGAGGTCGAGACCGGGCCGATATGGCCGCCCGCCTCCATCCCCTCGATGACGAGCGCGTCGACGCCCGAGCGGACCAGCTTCTTGGCCAGCGCGAAGGCGGGCGCGAAGCAGATCAATTTCGCGCCATTGCCCTTGATGCGCTCGATCGAGCCGGTCGGCGGCAGGCCGCCGGCGAGGACGACATGGCTGACGCGATGCTTGGCGCAGACATCGATCAGCTCGGAAAGCTGCGGGTGCATGGTGATCAGATTGACCCCGAAGGGTTTGGCCGTGCGCGCCTTCGTCTCGGCGATTTCGATATCGAGCAGATCGGGCGTCATCGCCCCGCAGGCGATCACCCCGAAGGCGCCGGAATTGGACAAAGCGGAGACGAGGTTGCGCTCCGAAATCCAGCTCATCGCCCCGCCGAGCACCGCATAGTCGCAGCCGAGAAACTCGGTGCCGCGCGCCATCAGGCGGTGAAGCCGCTCGCGGCCTACTGAGGTGTTGTCGCTCACGCCTCGTCCTCCGCGTCGAGACCGTAGGCCGTATGCAGCACCCGGACGGCGAGCTCGGCATAGTCCATGTCGACGATCACCGAGATCTTGATCTCCGAGGTCGAGATCGCGAAGATGTTGATCCGCCGTTCGGCGAGCGTCTCGAACATCTTCGCGGCCACGCCCGGGTTGGAGCGCATGCCGACGCCGACGACGCTGACCTTCACCACGTCGGTATAATGGATGATCTCGGTGAAGCCGATATCGTCCTTGCGCTTGTTCAGCGCATCGAGGCTGTGATCGAGCGATTCCTTGGGGATGGTGAAGGTCAGCGCGCTGCGCTCGCCCTCGATCGGCGAGCTTTGCACGATCATGTCGACGTTGATGTTCTGTTCGGCGAGCGGCTCGAAAATCTTGGCGACGGTGCCGGAGACGTCCGGAAGGCCGAACAGGGTGACCATCGCCTCGTTCTTGTCGAAGGCGATGCCGGAGACGACGTTGCGTTCCATCGGGGTGTCCTTGAGAGCATCGTCTGAGACGATCATGGTGCCGGGCCTGTTCTCGAAGGAGGAGAGGACCTGCAAGGGGAGCTTGTAGCGGGCGGCGAGGCCGACCGAGCGGGTCTGCAGCACCTTGGCGCCGACGGATGCGAGTTCGAGCATCTCGTCATAGGTGACCATGTCGAGCTTGCGCGCGCGCGGCACGATGCGCGGGTCGGTGGTGTAGACGCCGTCGACGTCGGTGTAGATGTCGCAGCGGTCGGCGTTCATCGCCGCGGCCAAGGCAACCGCCGAGGTGTCCGAGCCGCCGCGGCCCAAGGTCGCGATCGCGCCGTCGGCCGAGACGCCCTGGAAGCCCGGGATGATCGCGATGCCCCGTTCGTCGAAGACTCGCTCGAGCACGTCGACGTCGATCCCCTCGATCAGCCCGGAGGCATGGCCCGAGGCGCGGATCGGCAGCTGCCAGCCCATATAGGAGCGGGCGTTGAGGCCCATCCCCTGCAGGGTGATCGCGAGCAGGCCGGACGTAACCTGCTCGCCCGAGGCGACGACCACGTCATATTCGCGCGGATCGTAGAGCGAGGCGGCCTCGCGGCAGAGCTGGACCAGCCGATCGGTCTCGCCCGCCATCGCCGAAACCACGACCGCGACCTGATGGCCCCGCTCGGCCTCGCGCTTCACCAGCGACGCGACATGGCGGATCCGCTCGATCCCGGCCATCGACGTGCCGCCGAATTTCATCACGATGCGAGGCATGTGGCTCCCGGGAAAAGGCCATGGGAAATGGTTCGGGTGACTGTTAGGGAGCGGCCATGGCACATGCAAGCGAGCCGGGCTCGACCATCGACCCCAGGGAAGCCGCGCATTTCGGGGCGCTGGCGGCGGACTGGTGGGACCCAAAGGGCTCGTCGGCGATGCTGCATCGGCTCAATCCGGTGCGGCTCAAATATATTCGCGACGCGATCGATCATCATTGGCGGACCGACGAGCATGGCTTGAAGCCGCTCGCCGGGCGCAGCGCGGCGGACGTCGGCTGCGGCGCCGGCCTGCTCGCCGAACCGCTGGCGCGGCTGGGGGCGCGGGTGACGGGGCTCGACGCGGCGCCGGAGAATATCGCCGCCGCGCGCGAGCATGCCTTGGGGCAGGGGCTGGAGATCGACTATCGGGTCGGCGGGGCGGAGGCGCTCGACCGACGCTTCGACCTCATCGTCTCGCTCGAAGTGGTCGAACATGTCAGCGATCCCGCCGGCTTCGTTCGCGGGCTGGCGGCGGCGCTGACCCAAGACGGCCTGCTGATCCTCTCCACCCCAAACCGCACCGCCTGGTCGAAGCTGGTGATGATCGGGATCGGCGAAGGCACCGGCCAGATCCCGCGCGGAACCCACGATTGGGACAAGTTCATCGCTCCCGACGAGCTCGGCGCGCTGGTCCGGGGCGCGGGGCTGGAGGTCACCGACGTCACCGGCCTCGGCTTCAGCCTCAGGCGCGGCTTCGCGCTCGGCGAGGACGTCTCGCTCAACTATCTGATGACCGCGAAGCGGGCGCGCTGAGCCGCCTCAATTGTTGCGGAAGTAGCGCCGCGCGTGGCCGTCGGGATCGGCGAGCGGGCCGCTATCATAATCCATCTGGCCGCAAATCATGCGGATGCCGTCGCCCATCATCGAGCCGGCGGCATGTTCGATCCAGTCGCCGGCCTCCTCATGGGTGGCGATCGTCCGCGCGTCGAGCAGGTAGCGGGAGCGCAGGATCTGCGTGGCGAAGGTCTCGCAATTGCCGCGGCGATAGTTGAAGACCCGGTTGGCGCCGGACGGCTCCAGCGCCTCGAGGCTTTCCTGCTCCCAGAAGGTGACCAAATGGCCGTCGCGGGCGATGCTGTCGACGTCGATGAAATAGAAGAAGCGCTCGGGCTTCTGGCCGGCATAGCCGATGCTTCGCCAGCTTTCGGCGGCGGCCGGCGCGGCGGCGATGACGGCCAGTACGGCCGCGACGATCAGGCTGAGCTTGCGCATCGCTTCTCCCTTCATTTCCCCAAGGCCGAGTTTAGCCTGGCCGCGCCCCGCGGCAAGCGCGATTCAGCGGGCGGGGGTGCGGGTCAGGCGGTGGATCAGAATCGCGGCGCGGCGGGCCTGGCGGGGGAGGGTGTCGAGCGCGATCCACTCGCCGTCGGCATGGGCGCCGCCGCCGCCCGCGCCGAGCCCGGCCAGCGTGTCGACATCGCCGGCGACGAAGGAGGAATCGGCGGCGCCGCGCCGGGCCGGGTCATATTCGGCCATTTGCGGGAGGCCGAGATCGGCGTTGACCTGGTTGAGACGGGCGAGCAGTGCGCGGTTGCCTGCGGTCGGTGCCATCGCCGGATAGCCATCGTCGGCGAAGACGAGTTCGGCCCCGGTCCGCGGCAAATGTTGGGCGACGATTGCCTGCATCGCGGCGCGGACGCGCTGCTCCTGCTCGGCCGAAAGGGTGCGGAGGTCGCCGCGGGCGATCGCGGTCTCGGCGACGATATTGGTCTTGCCGGACGCGGTGGCGCGCAAGCCCTCGGCGTCGATCGTCGCCGGAGTGCCGCCTGCGATCACGCCGACATTGTAGGTGAGGTTCCGCTCCGGCAGCTCGCGGCGGAAGGCGTTGAGAATGCGCGCCATTTCGTAAATCGCGCCATAGCCGAGGCCTTCGGAGAACACGCCGGAGCTGTGCCCGGTGCGGCCGGTGGTGCGCAGCGTCCAGCTGGTCGAGCTGCGCCGCGCGACGGTGCCGAACTCGGCGCCATCCTCGAGCGCCAGATTTTCGAACTCGAGCGCGAAATCGGCGACCCGGCCGGCCTCGATCAGATCCCGCCGCGCCACCGCCAGCGGCGCGCCGGGCCGCTCCTCGTCGCCGGTCAGGACGATCGTGAGGTTGGCGCCGCGCAAGGTCCCGGCCTGGTGCATCGCGCGCAGCGCGGCGACGATCACCACCAGCCCGCCTTTGTCGTCGCCGATGCCGGGGCCGGTCGCGCGATTGCCTTGCCGTTCGAAGCGCTGGAACGGGCTGTCCGGCTCGAACACGGTGTCGAGATGGCCGATCAACAGGACGTTGCGGCCGGGGCCGGCGTGGGTCGCGACGATATGGCCGGCGCGGCCCGTCTCGCCCATTTCCACCCAGCGCACGGTGAAGCCGAGCGGCTCCAGTTCGGCGCGGATCATCTCCCCCACCGCCGCGACGCCCGCCAGGTTCAAGGTTCCGCTGTTCTGATTCACCAGCCGTTCGAGCAGGCCGATCGAGCGGTCGGCCTCACGCTCGACGACGGCGGCCATGGCCCTCTCCTCGCGGCTCAGTCGCGCCTCGGCGGGGGTGGCGAAAACGAGGAGCAGGATGGCGATCAGGAATAGTCGCATGCCCTGCCGATAGAAAGATCGGCGACTTCGATCAATGCGCCTCGCCCTGCGAGACGGGCGGCCTTCCTCCCTGCCTCGCGGGGTAGACTCAGCCGCCGATGTTGAACTCGAAGAACAGGCCGAGGCCGCCCGAGAATTGGTCGCGCGAGCCGAAGCCGCGGACGATGGGCGAATCGGCGGCGTCGCCGATCAGGCGGTCGTAGCCGGCATAGCCTTGCAGGCCCCAATTGCGGCCCACCCGGTAGGTCAGTCCCGCCTGCGCGCCGACGGCGTAAAAGCCGCTGTCCACGTCATAGGCGGCAAGGCCGCTCGCCGGGATCGCCACGGGGACGCCGAAATAGGCCCGATTATGGTCGCTGTCCGCCCAGCGCGCGCGCGGGCCGATCGAGAGGATGTAGCTGTTCTCGTCGCGGATGACGAAGTCGGCGCCGATATCGCCGACCAGCCCCTTATGGCCGCCCAGGCCCTGGCGAAGCTCGCCGCGCAGCCGGAAATTCTCGAACGGAGTGACTTCGACGAAGCCGCCGACCTCGACGGTGACGCCGACATCCCCGACCGGGGCGCCGACATCCTCCTCCCTGCGCTTGTTCTGGAGGCGCACCGCGGGGCCGATGTTGAAGGCGCTGTCGCTGCCCAATATGCCGAAGCCGAAGCCGTCGTCGGGCCCTTCGAACGGCATCGGCCGGCCCTGACGGCGGAGCCCGAAGATCGGCAAAGGATAGATGCCGTTCTCCGCCGCGCCGGGATATTTGGGATAGGTCTGCGCGCCGGCACCCAGCGTGACGGTCCAGCCGCCGCTGCCGCTATCCTGAGCGAGGGCCGGCGAAGCGCCAAAGGTGAGGAGGGCCGCGCCAGTCAAGGCAGCGAAATGGAGGCGGGTGCGTTGTGTCATGCTCGCCAGAACCTTCCGGGGTGACAATCGTTGCGGGCGCGGGACAAAAAAGCGCGGCGCGTGGCCCGGAAGCGACGGTTTTTATTCGAATTCCAGGATGACGGCGTCGACCGCGAGGCTTTCGCCCGCCGCCGCCCGGACCGCCTTGACGGTCGCGGTCTTCTCCGCGCGCAGGATATTCTCCATCTTCATCGCTTCGACGACGGCGAGCGGCTGGCCGGCCTCGACCCGGTCGCCCTCGCCGACGTTCAGCGCGGTGAGCAGGCCCGGCATCGGCGCGATCAGATATTTCGAGAGATCGGGCGGGACCTTCTCGATCATGTGGACGCTGAGCGCGGCGATGTGGGCCGGGTAGGTGCCGATCCGGTGGCTCGCGCCCCGGGTGGTGAGCTGCCAGCCGCCGCGGCGCCTGGCGACGAGGATGGTCAGCGTCGCCCCGTTTGCGGTGGCGGTCGCCTTGCGGTCGCCCGGCTCCCACCGGAGCGTGCCTTCGACCCGCGTGCCGTCGACCAAGGCATGGCCGTCGCCCAGCTCGACGTGGAACGGATGCTTGTCGATCGTCACCGTCCAGTCGCACGGCACCGGCACCGGGTCGCCGAGCTGATCGGAAACCAGGCGCGCGCGGGCGGCCTCGCTGAACGACATGCCCGCGGCGACGGCGGCGAGGGCCATGAGCAGGTCGCTCGAGGCTGGCGCGCCCTGGAACCCGTCCGGATATTCCTCGGCGATGAAGCCGGTGGTGAGCGCGCCGGCGCGGAAGCGCGGATGCTGCATCACGGCGGAGAGAAAATCGATATTGTGGCCGATGCCGTCGATCTGGAACGCGTCGAGTGCCTCGATCTGGCGGTCGATCGCTTCCTCGCGGGTGGCGCCGGTGGTGACCAATTTGGCGATCATCGGATCGTAGAAGATCGAGACCTCGCCGCCCTCCGCGACGCCGTCGTCGACCCGGACCCCCTCGACTTGAGCGGGCGGCCGATAGCGGACCAGCCGGCCGGTCGAGGGCAGGAAGCCGCGATAGGGATCTTCGGCATAGACCCGGCTTTCGACCGACCACCCGTCGAGCTTCACCTCGTCTTGCGTGAACGCCAGTTTCTCCCCCGCGGCGACGCGGATCATCTGCTCGACCAGATCGAGGCCGGTGACCTGCTCGGTGACCGGATGCTCGACCTGGAGGCGGGTGTTCATCTCGAGGAAGTAAAAGCCCTCGCCGCTGGTGTCGGCGCCGGAGACGATCAGCTCGACCGTGCCCGCGCTGCAATAGCCGACCGCCCGCGCCAGCGCGACCGCCTGCTGGCCCATAAGCTTGCGCATTTTGGGCGTGACGAAGGGGGAGGGGGCCTCCTCGACCACCTTCTGGTGACGGCGCTGCACCGAACATTCGCGCTCGCCGAGATAGACGATATTGCCGTGCCGGTCGCCGAGCAGCTGGATCTCGATATGGCGGGGTTCCAGGATGAACTTCTCGATGAAGACGCGGTCGTCGCCGAAGCTCGCTTTGCCTTCGCGCCTGGTCGCCTCGAAGCCCTCGCGCACGTCGGTTTCCGAATAAGCGAGCCGCATGCCCTTGCCGCCGCCGCCGGCCGAGGCCTTCATCATCACCGGATAACCGATCTCGCCGGCGATCCTGACTGCCTCGTCGGTGTCCGCGATCTCGCCCAGATAGCCGGGGACCACATTGACCCCCGCATCCCTGGCGAGCTTCTTCGATTCGATCTTGTCGCCCATCGCCGCGATGGCATTTGGGGGCGGCCCGATGAACGCGATTCCGGCCTCGTCGAGCGCCCGCGCGAAGCTCTCCCGCTCCGACAGGAAGCCGTAGCCCGGATGCACGGCCTCGGCGCCGGTGACCTTGCAGGCGTCGATGATCAGTTCGGCGTTGAGATAGCTCTCCGAGGCCGGCGGCGGTCCCAGCCGCACGCTCTCGTCCGCCATTTTCACATGCGGCGCGCGCGCATCCGCATCCGAATAGACTGCGACCGTCGCGATCCCCATCCGCCGCGCGGTGCGGATCACCCGACAGGCGATTTCCCCGCGATTGGCGATGAGGATCTTCTTGAACATCAGCGTGGCGGATTGTCAGCCAGACGCTGCAAGGACAAGGTGAAAAGTCGCGGGTCGGCCTCGCTGGCGGGCAGATAGACGAGCTTCAGCAGGCCGCCGGCCTCCGCCGGACCAAGGTCCCATGAGGTGCCGAGGATCTCCTCCACCGGCCGCGCTTGCGGGGCCAGAGCGGCGCCGATCGCCGCGGCCATCGCGGACCCGTCGAGCCGTTCGTCGATCGCCGTCCAGAAATCGCAACGCGCCTGCCAGCGTTGCCGCATCACGCGTCCCTCCCGCCGGTCGCGCCGGGCATCGCCGCGGCGGTCCTCGGCCTGGCGGAGCACGATCTGGCCGTGCTGCGAACTCCACTCATGGACGTCGCGCCCCGCCCGCGCGCTGCGCACGAAGCCGAGCGGCGAGGCGGCGGCGGCGCGATCGAAGGCGGCGGGATCGGCGAGGCCCGCCATGCAGATCTCGCGGAAGGCGGCGAAGGCGCGCTCGGCCGGCAGCGGGGTGAGGCGGACCGGCTGGCGCTCGGAGAAAGGCGTGTCCTCCTCGACGTCGTTGATCGGCTGCTGGCTGGCAAGGAGAAGCAAAGCGACTGGCAGGACAAGGATCATGATTGGGGCCTCGAAAAGGGCAAGCGAGGCGCATCCGTCAGCGCCTCCGCTTTGGGGTCGAGCGCGTCGTTGCTCATTCGGCCGCCTCGTCGAGCGGCGGGACATTGTGGCCGAGCAGCTTGAGCACCTCGCCCGCGGCATCGACAAGGTTGGTGCTGGGGCCGAAGATCGCCTGCACGCCGGCCGCGCGGAGCATGTCGTAATCCTGAGCCGGAATGACGCCGCCGACGACGACCTTGATGTCGGGGCGGCCCATCTCGCGCAAATGGCCGATCAGTTCGGGGACGAGGGTCTTGTGCCCGGCGGCGAGGCTCGAGGCGCCGACCACGTCGACCTGCCGCTCGATCGCGAGACGGGCGCTTTCTTCCGGCGTCTGGAAGAGCGGGCCGGGGACGATTTCGAAGCCCAGATCCGTGAAAGCCGAAGAGACGAGATTGGCACCCCGGTCGTGGCCGTCCTGGCCCATTTTGGCGACCAGCATGCGCGGGCGGCGGCCGAGCCTTGTGCCGACCGCGCCGACCCCGTCCTTGGCGCGGTCCCAGGCCGGATCGTTCGCCCAGGCGGCGCCGTAAATCCCTTCGACCGGAGTCGGCACGGTGCCGTAGCGGCCGAACACGTCCTCCAGCGCGAGGCTGATCTCGCCCAAGGTGCAGCGCGCGCGGGCGCAGTCGATGGCGAGGGCGAGGAGGTTTGCGTCGCCACCGGCCCCTTCCCGCAACGCGTCGAGCGCGGCCGTCGCTTTGGCCTCGTTGCGGCCGGCGCGGGTCTTTTCGAGGCGGGCGATCTGGCCGGTGCGGACCCTGGCGTTGTCGATGTCGAGGATGTCGAGATGATCCTCCTCGGCCTTGCGGTAGCGGTTGACGCCGACGATCACCGTCTCGCCGCGATCGACCCGGGCGGCGCGGGCCGCCGAGGCCTCCTCGATGCGGCGCTTGGGCATGCCCTGCGCCACCGCTTCGGTCATCCCGCCCAGCGCCTCGACCTCCTGGATCAGCGCCCAGGCCTTGTCGGCCAGTTCCTTGGTCAGCGCTTCGACATAATATGAGCCGCCCAAGGGATCGGCGACGTTGGCGATGCCGCTCTCCTCGGCGATGACCAGCTGGGTGTTGCGCGCGATCCGGGCGGAGAAATCGGTGGGCAAGGCGACCGCTTCGTCGAGGCTGTTGGTGTGCAGGCTCTGGGTGCCGCCGAGCACCCCGGCGAGCGCCTCCAGCGTCGTCCGGATGACGTTGTTATAAGGATCCTGCTCGGTCAGCGAGACGCCCGAGGTCTGGCAGTGGGTGCGCAGCATCTTCGATTTTTCGGTCCTGGCGCCGAAATCGTCCATGATCCGGTGCCAGAGCAGGCGCGCGGCGCGCAGCTTCGCCACCTCCATGAAGAAGTTCATGCCGATCGCGAAGAAGAAGCTGAGCCTTGGCGCGAAGGCGTCCACGTCCAGCCCCTGCGCCATCGCGGCGCGGACATAATCCATGCCGTCGGCCAGGGTGAAAGCGAGCTCCTGCACCGCCGTCGCCCCGGCTTCGTGCATATGATAGCCGGAGATCGAGATGGAGTTGAACTTGGGCATGTTCGCCGAGGTGAAAGCGATGATATCCGCGACGATCCGCATGGAGGGCGCGGGCGGGTAGATATAGGTGTTGCGGACCGCGAACTCCTTGAGGATGTCGTTCTGGATCGTGCCCGTGAGACTGGCCTGATCGACCCCCTGCTCCTCCGCGGCGACGATGTAGAAAGCAAGCACCGGCAGGACCGCGCCGTTCATCGTCATCGACACGCTCATCTCGTCGAGCGGAATGCCGTCGAACAGGATCCGCATGTCCTCGAGCGTGTCGATCGCCACGCCCGCCTTGCCGACGTCGCCGACGACGCGCGGATGATCGCTGTCATAGCCGCGGTGGGTGGCGAGATCGAAGGCGACGGAAAGCCCCTTCTGCCCGGCGGCGAGGTTGCGGCGGTAGAAGGCGTTCGAATCCTCGGCGGTCGAAAAGCCCGCATATTGGCGGATCGTCCAGGGCCGGCCGGTGTACATCGAGGCATAAGGGCCGCGCGTGAACGGAGCGAAGCCGGGGAGTCCGGGGTCGAGGCCTTCGACGTCTTCGGCGGTGTAAAGCGGGCGGACGTCGATCCCCTCGGGCGTGCGCCAGATCAGGTCCTTGCCGCGCACCTCCTTATGGGCGGCGGCGTCCCAATCTGCCTTGGTGGGTTTGCGGTCTGACACGCAACTCCCCTACTCGTTCGTCCCGAGCGAAGTCGAGGGGCGCTGGCACGGACTCATCACATACGCCCCTCGACTACGCTCGGGACGAACGGACTTCACTGGACTAGTGCGCCTCTCCCGGCGTTTCCATCAACTCCACCAGCACTCCGCCCATGTCCCGCGGGTGGACGAAGATCACCAACGTCCCATGCGCCCCGATCCGCGGCTCACCGAGCACCCTGGCGCCCTTGGCCTCCATCTCGGCCTTCGCCGCATGGATGTCCGGCACCTCGAAGCACAGATGATGCTGCCCGCCCGCCGGGTTCTTCGCCAGAAAGCCGTGCAGCGGCGAGTCCTCGCCCAGCGGCTCGATCAGCTCGATCTGGCTATTCGGCGTATCGACGAAGCACACCCGCACCCCCTGCGGCGGCAGGTCGAAAGCATCATGGATCTTCGTCGCACCGAGCAGATCGCGATAGAGCGCGACGCTCTTCTCGATCGAGGGGGTGGCGACCCCGACATGGTTCAGGCGGCCGAGTTGCATATCGATCTCCTCAAGTCGCGCGCCAGCGGCAGGACGTGGTCGCGGGTCAAGGGCGCGAGCACGATCGACGCAATATCGTCCGGATCGTGCCAGAGCGCGTCCTCGATCTCGGCGGCGGGCTGGATGTCACCGGCCAGCGTGACCGCGAACAGGTCCGCTTCGACGATGCGTCCCGGCTCGTTCGCCGCTGGCGCACTGAAGCGGCCGAGGGGGCGGGACCCCGCGCCGATCTCGCAGCCCAGCTCCTCACGTATCTCGCGGCGCAGGGCGTCCAGCGGCGCCTCCCCCGGGCCGAGCTTGCCGCCCGCCTGCATGAACGCCGCCGTTCCGCGCTTGCGCACCAGCAAAGTTCGGCCGGCATCGTCCACAATCACCGCCGCGGCGATGCGGATCACCGGCGCCTCGCTCACAGCCTCTCCCTAATCCCCAGCCCGAGCAACAAATCCGCCGCCACCAGCGCAATCAGCAGAAAGGCGACCGCATTCAGCGCGAGCAGGAAATTGAACTTCGCGGCCGATTCCGCGCGGTCCTGCTGGGCGCGGTAAACCGGCAGCCGCCCGTCGCGCACCCCGCGCCAGATGCGCAGGCCGATCAAAGGCAGTAGCGCCAGCGCGACGAGGCCGATGAGGATGTTTTCACCCTGAATATTCATAGCGACATTTCGGCAATCATGGCGTTCCTATGGTGCGATCTGGCCGGCGTTTGCGAACACCTCGCGGTCGCAAATGTTGACCAGCATCATGATCGGAAAGACGTCGTTGCTCTGCCAGCGGAATGACTGGCAGGCCACGCCGTGCTCATTCCGATGATTGGATGGAACGAACCCCGCCGTCACAAATGCGGCTCGGAGCTCGTCTGGATTCCTTATTCCTGCCTCTGTGAAACGTTTCAGTTCCGCTGCGGCTTGTTCGAAATTGCTGATCCGAACGATCCTCCCGAGGGGCGTGTCGGCGTCGGGGTAATTGTTCTGGCCCAAGCCGCAGGCGGCCGTCAGGAGGCTCACGAGCAAGCCGCTAGAGCGGAATATTGTCATGCTTCTTCCAGGGGTTCTCAAGCTGCTTGTCGCGCAGCTTGCGTAGGCCCAGCGCGATCCGGCGGCGCGTGGAATGCGGGTAGATCACCTCGTCGATGAAGCCCTTGCTCGCCGCCACGAACGGATTTGCGAACCTCGCCTCATACTCCGCCGTGCGCTCCGCGATCTCGTCCGCCGTGCGGCCGCGGAAGATGATTTCGACCGCGCCCTTGGCGCCCATCACGGCGATCTCCGCCGTGGGCCAGGCGTAGTTGAGGTCGCCGCGCAGATGCTTGGAGGCCATCACGTCATAGGCGCCGCCATAGGCTTTTCGCGTGATCACGGTGATCTTGGGGACGGTCGCCTCGGCATAAGCGAAGAGCAATTTGGCGCCGTTCTTGATGATCCCGTCATGCTCCTGGGCGACGCCGGGGAGGAAGCCGGGGACGTCGACGAAGGTGATGATCGGGATGTCGAAGGCATCGCAGAAGCGCACGAAGCGGGCGGCCTTCTTGGACGATTTGATGTCGAGCACGCCGGCCAGGACCAAAGGCTGGTTGGCGACCAGGCCGACGGTGCGCCCCTCGATCCGCCCGAAGCCGGTGATGATGTTGGCGGCATGGGCCGGCTGGATTTCGAAGAAGTCGCCATCATCGACGGTCTTCTGGATCAGCTCGTGCATGTCATAGGGCCGGGCGGCGCTGTCCGGGATCAGCGTGTCGAGGCTCTCGTCCAGCCGGTCCCAGGGATCGTTGCACGGCCGCTCAGGCAGATCGTGGCGGTTGGAGAGCGGCAGGAAATCGAAGAAGTCGCGGGTCGCGAGCAGGGCGTCGATGTCATTCTCGAAGGCGACGTCGGCGACGCCCGATTTGGTGGTGTGGGTGATCGCGCCGCCCAATTCCTCCTGGGTGACCACCTCGTTGGTGACGGTCTTCACCACGTCGGGGCCGGTGACGAACATGTAGCTGCTGTCCTTCACCATGAAGATGAAGTCGGTCATCGCCGGCGAATAGACCGCGCCGCCCGCGCACGGGCCCATGATGAGGGAAATCTGCGGGATCACGCCCGAGGCGAGCACGTTGCGCTGGAAGACCTCGGCATAGCCGGCGAGGCTGGCGACGCCCTCCTGGATGCGGGCGCCGCCGCTGTCGTTGAGCCCGATCACGGGCGCGCCGACCTTCATCGCCATGTCCATGACCTTGCAGATCTTCTGCGCGTGCCGTTCGGAAAGCGAGCCGCCGAAGACGGTGAAATCCTGGGCGAAGACGAAGACCAGCCGGCCGTTGATCGTGCCCGAGCCGGTGACCACGCCGTCGCCCGGGAATTTCTGCGTCTCCATGCCGAAGTCGACGCAATTGTGCTCGACGTACATGTCATATTCTTCGAGGCTGCCCGGATCGAGCAGGACCTCGAGGCGCTCGCGCGCGGTCAGCCGGCCCTTGGCGTGCTGCGCGGCGATGCGCTTTTCCCCGCCGCCGAGGCGTGCCGCCGCGCGGCGGAGCTCAAGCTCTTCGATGGTCGTGCCCATGGCCTCAGTCTTATGCGCGTGGCGCGGCGGAGGCAAACGCACTGTGGGAAGACGCAGGCTGACGGTTAAGTGTTTGGAGAGGCCGGCCTCGTTAGCGCCGGAGTCATGAAGAATCCGAAATTCGCCATCGAAATCGACCCGGCGCGGGGCATGGTGCGGATCAGCATGAGCGGCATGTTCATGCCCGCCGACGTCCGCGCCTTCGCCGACGCGCGGCGCGAGGCGCATCGCGCGCTCGGCCTGCCGAAGAACGCGCATCTCACGCTGAACGACGTGCGGCAGATGATCATCCAGCCGCAGGATACGGTCGGCGCATTCTACGAGATGCTGGCCGATCCCGAATATCGCTCGCGGCGGCTGGCCTTCGTCTCCGCGCCGACGCTCGTGCGCGGCCAGCTCCTGCGGGCACTGAACGGACGAGACGATGCGCGCTGCTTCTCGGATATGGCCGAGGCCGAGGGGTGGTTGCTCGAGGCGGACGCGGGCACCGCGCCATTGCGCCGCTTCGGCTGAGCTTGAGGGCCTGCGGGCCCGGCTATTTGTAGAAGCCCTCGCGCAAATTGATGCCGTGTTCGAGCCAGGCCTTCATCGCGCACATCATCTGCGCCCAGCCCTGGCAATTGCCGTAGCTGCCCTGCAGGCCGCGCTCGGTTTCGCGCCAGCCTTCCTCGGCGATCGTCACCAGGGTACGATCGTCGCCCTGCGGCTCGAACTCCATGGTGACCGTGGTCTGGTAGCCTGCCGCCGCTTCGGCGGGGATATCGCCGCCGCTTTCCGGAGGTGGTCCCTCATAGGCTTCCCATTTCAACACGATCTTCCGGTCGGGCACCACCTCCACGACCTCAACCGGAAAGGCGCCGGGAAAATCGTGAAAGTCCCACATCACGGTTGCGCCCTGCTCGATTCGGCCCTTGGCGCCGCCGGTGGTGAAGTAGCGGGAGAGCTGCTCGGGGTTCGCCACCGCTTCGAACACGTCGTGGACGGGGCGGGCGATGTAGCCGCTGATCTTGAACTTGAGGTCCATGGCGATTCTCCTTGCTCTGTCCGCCTATATGTTATAAGCCTATAACATGTCAATCGAAGCGCGCAACGACCGGATTTTCAAGGCGCTGTCGTCGGCGACGCGGCGCTCGATCCTCGATTTGCTGAAGGATGAGCCGCAGACCACCGGCACGCTGTGCGCGCAATTTCCGGATCTCGATCGCTGCACGGTGATGCAGCATCTCAAGGTGCTGGAGGAGGCGGAGCTGGTGATCGCGACGCGCAAGGGCCGCGAGCGGTGGAACCACCTCAATGCGCTGCCGATCAAGCATATCCACGACCGCTGGATCGGCCCTTATGCGGCCCGCGCGGTGGGGTTGCTCGATCGGTTGAAGAGCGATCTGGAGCGGGCCTGACGCGCGCCTACGTCCCAACCCCGTTTGGGCTGAGCCCGTCGAAGCCCCCTCCTTCTCTAACCCTGCGAGAAAGAAGGAAGGCCCTTCGACAGGCTCAGGGCAAACGGAGTGTGTGTGGGCCGGCTCTGCGAGTTCAACCTACCGCCCGGAAAAGTGCGGCTTCTGCTTCTGCAGGAAGGCGACCACCGCGCCCTTGAAATCGTCGGTGCGGCCGGCCTCGCGCTGGGCGATGCGTTCGGCCGCGAGCGCCTCGGACAGGGCGAGCTGCTCGCCGTCGCGGGTGAGGCGGCGAAGTACGCCATAGGCCGCGGTCGGGCCGGCGGCGAGCCTGGCGGCAAGCGCCGACGCCTCCGCGTCCAGCGCCTCGTCGTCGACGACCCGGCCGATCATCCCCCATTCGGCCGCGCGCTCGGCCGGGATGCGCTCGCCCAGCATCATCATCTCCATCGCCCGCGCGCGTCCGACCAAACGGGGCAGCAGCCAGGTCGCGCCGGCGTCGGGGATCAGGCCGATATTAATAAACGCCTGCAGGAAATAAGCGGAACGGCCGGCAATCACGATATCGGCGGCCAGCGCGAGGCTGCAGCCGGCGCCGGCGCAAGGCCCGTTGACCGCGGCGACCACCGGAATGGGCAGCGCGAACAAGGCCTCGACCAACGGGTTGAAATGCTTCTCCAGCGCCGCGCCGACATCGTCCGGAAGGCCGCCGCCGGACGCCAGATCCGCCCCGCTCGAAAAACCGCGGCCGGCGCCGCCGAGCAACAGGCAACGCGCCCCGGAGCCGGCCAGCGATTCGACCGCGGCGCGCAGCTCGTCGACCATTTCGCCGTTGAGCGCGTTGAGCGAGTCCGGGCGGTTCATCGTCACCCGGGCGACCGCGTCGGCGCCCTGTTCGACCAATATCGTGGCGTAACTCATTCGACGGGCTCGCTGGGTTCGGGCGCGTGGAGGCGCAGGCGGGCGACCCGGCGGGTGTCGGCGTCGGTCACTTCGAGCCGCCAGCCGCTCGGATGCTCCAATATCTCGCCGGCCTGCGGCACCCGCCCAGCCAGCACGAAAGCGAGGCCGCCGAGCGTATCGACATCCTCCTCGACCGCGCCCAGCCGGGCGTCGATCGTCTGGGCGACATCGTCGAGCTCGGCCCGCGCATCCGCTTCCCAGACCCCGGAGGAAACCTCGGCGAGCAGGCCTTCCGGCTCGTCGTCATGCTCGTCCTCGATCTCGCCGACGATCTCCTCGACCACGTCCTCGATGGTCAGCAGCCCCTCGGTCCCGCCGAATTCGTCGACGACGATGGCGAGGTGGACCCGGCCCGCGCGCATCCGCGCGAGCAGATCGAGCATGCCCATCGATTCGGGGACGTAGAGCGGCGCCCGCATCAGCGTTCGGATGTCGTCAGGCGGTACCTTGCCGGCGCTTTGGTAGAGGAAGATGTCCTTGATGTGGATCATCCCGATGACGGTGTCGAGGCTACCTTCATAGACGGGCAGGCGGCTATGCTCGGCCTCGCGCAAGGCATCGAGCAGCGCGTCGAAGCCGATCGTCGAAGGCACCGCGATGATGTCGCCGCGCGGCACGGCGACGTCGCCCGCGGTCTTCTCGCCGAAGTGGAGGATGTTGCGGAGCATCTCGCGCTCGGCATGGCTGAGGTCCCCGACCCGGGGCGCCCCGCCTTCGCTGCGTTCGATCGCTTCTTCGATCTCGGTGCGAAGCGTCGATCCGCTTTCGTCTCCGAAGAGCATGGAGCGAAGTCCGCTCCAGAAGGTACGGCCGCCCTGCGGGCCGCGACTGTCGTCTTCCATAAGTCTAGGATTGCACCTCTGTTTCGGTGGAACTCATGCTCGAATAAGGATCGGCGATAGCAAGGGCGGCGAGCGCTTTGCGTTCGATCTCTTCCATCTCGTCGGCCTCCCCATCGCTCGTTTCGTGGTCGTAACCTAGCAGATGCAGCGTGCCGTGCACCATCAGATGCGCGGCATGGGCTTCAATCGCGATCGCCTTGGCCGCGGCTTCCGATTTGCACACGCCGTAAGCGAGGACGATGTCGCCCAGCATCGGCGCATTCGCCAGCTCGGCCTCCTCCGCCATCGGGAAGGAAAGGACGTTGGTCGGCTTGTCCTTGCCGCGCCAGGCGGCGTTCAACGCCCGGACCTCCTCATCGTCGGTGAATTTGACCGAGACCTCGCTGTCCGCGAGCGCGGCATGCCGGCTCGCGGCGATCGCCGCGCGCACCGCGCGCTCCGCGAGCGCCGGCCAGTCGGTGCCAGAGTCCCAGTCGTCGGAGACGTCGGAGTCGACCAGGATGGTCATGCGTGCCTTGCTCTATCCGTTCGTCCCGAGCGAAGTCGAGGGGCGCCCGTGATGAGTCCGTGCCAGCGCCCCTCGACTACGCTCGGGACGAACGAGGTTGCGGACTTGCTGGAACTCATCAGGACGGCCCCTCATAGGCCTCGACGATCCGGCCCACCAAGGGATGCCGCACCACGTCGCCCGAGCCGAAGCGGATCATCGAGAGGCGCTCGATCCCCTCGAGCTTGCCGACCGCGTCGGCGAGGCCCGAGGTCGCGCCCTGCGGCAGATCGGTCTGGTTGGGATCGCCGCAGATCACCATGCGCGAGCGCATGCCGAAGCGGGTCAGGAACATCTTCATCTGCTGCGGCGTGGTGTTTTGCGCCTCGTCGAGGATGATGAAAGCGTCGGAAAGCGTACGCCCGCGCATGAAGGCGATCGGTGCGATCTCGATCTCGCCGGACGCGATCCGCCGCTCGACCTGCTCGGTCGGCAGCATGTCGTAGAGCGCGTCGTACAAGGGGCGAAGGTAGGGATCGACCTTCTCCTTCATGTCGCCGGGCAGGAAGCCGAGCCGCTCGCCCGCCTCGACCGCGGGGCGCGACAGGATCAGCCGGTCGACCGAACCGCCGATCAATTGCTGCACGGCCTGCGCGACCGCGAGATAGGTCTTGCCGGTGCCGGCCGGGCCGAGCGCGAAGATCATGTCGTCGCGGGCGAGCGCCTCCATATAGGTGCCTTGCGCCTTTGAGCGGGGGACGATGGTCTTCTTGCGGGTGCGGATCATCACCTTGGGCGGCTCGATCACCTCGTTCTCGATGATCCCGTCGAAGGTCTGCTGGCCCGACATGGCGATGATCGCATTGACCAGCTCGGCGTCGATGTCGTGGCCTTCGTCGAGCCGGTTGTAGAGGCCGAGCAGCACTTCGCGGGCGCGCGCCGCGCTTTCGGGCTCGCCCTCGATCTGCACCTTGGAGCCGCGCGCGGCGATATAGACGCCGAGCCGATCCTCGATCGCGATCAGATTGCGGTCGAACTCACCGAACAGGGGACCGAGCAGATGCGCCTGCTCGAACTCGACCTCGACCCGGGCACGGGGGGCGGCGCCGGCTTCGGCGGCGGCTTTCTTGTTCTGGGCCATCAGGCGGCCGCCTGCTTCGCCGGGATGACGGCTTCGCCCGCCAGGCTGTTCGGCCCGGCGGAGAGCAATTCGACCTCGACGATGTCGCCGATCGCCGCGTCGGTTTCGAGATGGACCGATTGCAGCCAGGGCGTCTTGCCGATCAGCTGGCCGGGCTTGCGGCCGACCCGCTCGAGCATGACCTCGGTGCGGCGGCCGACGCTTTGCCGGTTGAAGGCGAGCTGCTGCGCGTTGAGCAGCGCCTGCAGGCGCTGAAGGCGCTCGTTCATGACCTCGGCGGGAATGTGATCCTCCATGTCGGCCGCGGGGGTACCGGGGCGGGGCGAGTATTTGAACGAGAAAGCCTGCGCATAGTTCACCAATTCGATCAGCCGCAGCGTGTCTTCGAACTCGGCGTCGGTCTCGCCCGGGAAGCCGACGATGAAATCGCCGGACAAAGCGATGTCCGGGCGCACCGCGCGGACCCGCTCGATCAGGCGCAGATAGCTCTCGCCGTCATGGCTGCGGTTCATCGCTTTCAGCACCCGGTCGCTGCCCGATTGCACGGGCAGATGGAGGAAGGGCATCAGCTTGCCGATTTCGGCATGGGCGCGGATCAGGCCCTCGCTCATGTCGTTGGGGTGGCTGGTCGTGTAGCGGATGCGCAGCAAGCCGGGCAGCGCATCGAGCGCGCGGATCAGATCTTCCAGCCCCTTGCCGCCCTCGGCCCAGGCGTTGACGTTCTGGCCGAGCAGAGTGATCTCGCGCGCGCCGTTATCGACCAGCGCCTTCGCCTCGTCGACGATATCGGCATAGGGGCGGGAGATCTCCGCCCCGCGCGTATAGGGCACGACGCAATAGGTGCAGAATTTGTCGCAGCCTTCCTGCACGGTCAGGAAGGCGCTCGGCCCCTGCCGGCGCCGCGCCGGCAGCGCGCCGAATTTGGAAAGCGCCGGCATCTCGGTATCGAAGGCGCGGCGCCCGGCCCCGGCCTCTCGGACCAGCGCCGGCAGATTGTGATAGGCCTGCGGGCCGACGACGATGTCGACCCCGGGCGCGCGGCGCACAATTTCGGCGCCTTCGGCCTGGGCGACGCAGCCGGCCACGGCGATCAGCGGCGTGGCCTCGCCGGCGCCACGCTTCATCAGCCGGCCGATGTCGGAATAGACCTTTTCGGCCGCTTTCTCGCGAATGTGGCAGGTGTTGAGCACGACCAGATCCGCGGCGGCGCCGTCGGCGGCCGCGGTCAGCCCGTCCGCCTCGAGCAGCTCGGCCATGCGCTCGCCGTCATAGACGTTCATCTGGCAGCCGAACGACTTGACCTGGAAGGTGCGGGGAGAGCGGGTCTTCATCTTCGCGCGGCTATAGGGGATCGGGCGCGGGTTCGGAAGCGCCCAGCGCCATGGCGACCGCATGCTGCGCCCGGGCGGCGAGCGCCTTGCGATCGCCCGCCTCGGCCGGGTCGATGGGCGCGAGGAAGCGCAGGGTGACGGGCAGTCTGCCCGGCCGCGACAGGATCCGCTTCGCATTGCCGCCGTAGGGCTCGTCGCCGATCCACAGCACGTCGTCGAACGCCGCGCCGAAATCGATCGCGACCGGCTGAACGACAACGCCGGGCAAAGGCGGATAGAGCGAGGCGAGCAGGCTGGGGCGAAAGGGCAGCAGGCCGCGTCCGGCCTCGGTCGTGCCTTCGGGGAACAGCCCTACCGGCCGGCCTTCGCCGAGCGCGGCGCGCACCGTATCGGCCTGGCCCTTGACGCTGCTGCGCACGTCGCGGGTGATGTAGATGGTGTCGTTGAGCCCCGCCGCCCAGCCGATCCCCGGCCACTCGCCGACATCGTGGCGGGCGACGAAATTGATCGGCACCGCCCCGCCCAAGGCAAGGATGTCGAGCCAGCTGACATGGTTGGCGGCGTAAAGGACGGGCCCCTTCACCGGCGTCCCCTCGACGGTGACGACAAGGCCGCAACGCCGCCCCACCCAGCCGAGAAAGCGGCGCGGCCAGGGCGAACGGGCGCCGAACAGCTTCCATGCGAAGTGCAGCGGCACACAGACGAGAAAGCCGGCGAGGATGCCGGCGGCGCGCCACGCTAATCGCATCGGCTAATGATCGCGGGAGACCGAGACGCCGTAGAGCTCCATGCGGTGATCGACCAGGCGGAAGCCGAGCCGCGCCGCGATCCGCTTCTGAAGCTCTTCGAGCTCCTCGTCGACGAACTCGATCACATTGCCGGTCTCGACGTCGATCAAATGGTCGTGATGGGCCTCGGCCGCGGCTTCATAGCGGGCGCGGCCGTCGCCGAAATCGTGTCGCTCCAGGATCCCCGCTTCCTCGAACAGCCGCACGGTGCGGTAGACGGTGGCGATCGAGATGCCGGGATCGACCGCCGAAGCGCGCTCGTGCAGCTTCTCGACGTCGGGATGGTCGTCCGATTCACCGAGCACGCGGGCGATGACCTTGCGCTGCTCGGTGATCCGGAGGCCCTTTTCGGCGCACAGCGCCTCGATATCGATGGTCCGGGTCATGCCGCGCCTCTCTAGGGCAGAATGAGGCGCGGAGCAAAGCCCGCATGCAACAGGACCATGATCGATTCAGGCCGACAGCCTGACGCGAGGACAATGCAGCGTGACAAGGCTCTGGGCGCCGCCCCCGCGTCGGCGGGAGCGGCGCCTCTTAAAAGCGGTTACCGCTTACTTCTTGGCGGCGGTGCGCTTGCGCTTCGTGCCGAGGCCGATCTTCTTGGCGAGCGCGCGGCGCTGCTCGGCGTAATTGGGCGCGACCATCGGATAGTCGGCGTTCAGCCCCCACTTCTGCCGATATTCGTCAGGGGTCATGTTGTAATGGGTCATCAAATGCCGCTTCAGCATCTTCAGCTTCTTGCCGTCCTCGAGGCACACGACATAGTCGGGCTTGATCGAAGAGCGGATCGAAACCGCGGGCTCGGGGCGCACCGCGGGCGCGTCCGCTTGGTTGCCGATGCCGGCAAGGGCGCCGTGCACATTGCCGATCAGCAATGCCAGGTCCGAGACCGCGACGCTGTTGTTGCTGACATGTGCCGACACAATGTCCGCCGTCAACGTGATGAGCGTCTCACCGAAATTGTCTGTGTTATCCATAGGTGTCTACTTTCGTCAGAGGGATGTGACTGTCGTTGGCCCGACCGCCCCAAGACACGAATGGTCCGTTTTGGCGGTTCTGACAAGTCAGAAACGATAATTGCACGTCTAGCGATGAAGTATTTTTGCCAGCGTCAGCGCGTCATAGGTCCGGCCGCGGGCCCCGCTATAATAGTTTCTGCGCCGCCCGACGAGCAGGAAGCCCGCTTGCTCATAGAGGTCAAGTGCATGATTTCCTTCGCGAACCTCAAGGTGGACGCGGGTTGCGCCACGGCTTCGGGAGGTCTCCTCAAAGGCCCCGAGCAGCCGCCCGCCGACGCCGCGTCGCTGTCGCCCGCCGCGTACCGCGAGCAACAGTAATTCTGCTTCCCCGGCCACCGCGCGTGCCAAGGAGAAGCCGACCGGCTCGGTGCCGGCGCGCGCCACCGTAAGCCAGACCCCGGGAAGCGGCAGCAGGGCGGCGCATTGCGACGCCGTCCAAGCTTCGCCGAAGCTCGGATCGAAGCTGTCGTCCATCACCGCCATCACCGCGTCGAGATCGGTGAGACTGCCTTCCGCCAGGCTGAGTTCGGGCGCGCTCATATCATCGGCCCTTAGACGCCGCCTGCGGCGGGCTTCGCATCGGGCGCGCGGCCGTAGATCGGGCGGGGTGCAAGCGTTCGCAGCGAGGACGGGAGCAGGCCCGCATCGGCGGCGCGAGGGAGCGCGTCCACCGCCCGACCGTGTCCGCGCAGCGCGACCAAAGCCTGCGCCGCGGAGCCGACGACGAGTTCGGCGCCGATCGCGGCCGCCGCCTCCTGGGGCGCAAGCGAGCGGAGCGTGTCGAGCGGCGCGAGCGGATCATTTCCGAAGCTTTGCACGAAAGCTTCGCCATGTCCTCCCGTCAGCGCGACGCCGACCGGCGCTTCGCCGCTCGCCGCGGCCAGCAGCGCCATCGAGGAATAACCTGAGAGCGGCACCCCCCAGCCGATGGCGAGGCCGTGGGCCGCGGCAATGCCGACGCGCAGTCCGGTGAAGCTGCCCGGTCCGCAATCGACCAGAATGGCCTGAGGACGGCGCCCTGCGAGCAATTCCGCGATCATTGGCACGAGCCGCTCGGCATGGCCGCGCCCGACAGTCTCGTGGCGCTCGTCGATAAGTTCGCCGTCATCGTCGAACAAGGCCGCCGAGCAGGCGGCGGTCGCGCTGTCGATTACGAGGAGCATGGGCCGCCGTTCCGCATATCATTCACCGTCACTCCCGCGAAAGCGGGAGTCCAGCTTTTGGCGCCGTCGCGGGAAAAGAAGAAGCGGGATTCCCGCTGTCGCGGGAATGACGAAGGAAGCTCAAATGGCCTCCACCGACTCGACCTCGGGGACATAATGTTTGAGCAGGCTCTCGATGCCGTGCTTCAAGGTCATCGTCGACGACGGGCAGCCGGAGCAGGCGCCCTGCAGCGCCAGATAAACCGTCCCCTCCTTGAAGCCGCGATAGACGATGTCGCCGCCGTCCTGCGCCACCGCCGGGCGGACGCGGGTCTCGATCAGCTCGCGGATCTGGGCGACGATCTCGGCATCCGCGGGGTCGTCGTCGAGCCCGGCATCCGGCGCGATCTCGATCCCCGCCGCGCTGCCCGCCCTGAACAAGGGCGCCCCGCTCGCGAAATGATCGAGCAGGACTTCGAGCACCTGCGGCTTGAGCGCGCGCCATTCGACCCCGGGCGCGGCGGTGACCGAAACGAAATCGCGGCCGAAGAAAACGCCCTCGACCTCGCCGGTCGAAAAGATCGCTTCGGCGAGCGGCGAGACCTCGGCTTCCTCGGGCGTGGCGAAATCGCGTGTGCCCTGTTCCATGATCTTGCCGCCCGGAAGGAATTTCAGGGTGGACGGGTTGGGCGTCGTTTCGGTCTGGATCAGCATAGAGCGGATGTGGCGCTTCGTGCCGAACCGATCAAGGCCGACGTCGATTTCGAGCGATGTCATGGACTTCAGATGCTATCCCGCCCGCAGACAGGGAGAATCGTGCCGTGATGCCGTCCATTCTCATCGCCATGGCGGCGCTCGCGGCGAGCGCGCAGGGGGCCAAGCCGGCGGAGCGCGCCCGGACGAATCTCGGCTCCTATTTCAGCTCCGACGACTATCCGGCATCGGCCGCCCGGCGCGGCGTCGAGGGCGTGGTTCGCTTCAAGCTCAGGATCGAACCCGACGGCCGGGTCAGCAAATGCGACATTACCCGGTCTTCCGGCGACGCCGCGCTCGATTCGACCACCTGCTCGGTTCTGCTCGGTCGCGCCCAATATAGCCCCGCCCGCGGCAACGACGGCCGCCCCATCGCCGGCAGCGACAGCGGCAGCGTGACCTGGCGCTTGCCGCCGCCTTTGCGCGAACCCTTCGACTCGGTCGAGGCGCCGGCCCTGATCAGCATCACGGTCGGCGTCGACGCCGCGCGGCGGCCGCTCTGCTCGGTGCTGCTGAACGGCGGCTCCGCCGGCGCCGAGGGCGAGGCGCTGTGCGCCTCCATAGGCGAGCCGAGCGCCGATCTCCTCGCCAGAGTGCCCGCGAATGCCGCCGTGGACCTCGATATCGCGATTGGCCTCGAGAATGAGCTCCCGGCGCCGGCGGGCGTCGGCCGGCTGATGATGGACAAGAAGGCGCGGTTCGACGTCGATGGCGATGGCCGGATCAGCAATTGCACGGTCGCGGAGACGAATCTGCATGATCCCATGCCGTCGGAAATGTGGGCCCCCGATCTTTGCGCATTCCCGGCGTTCCAGCGGCCACTTTTCCCGCGGGTGGAGCCGGGGGCGCCGCCCCGTCGCGGTGAAATACGCTATGAACTGCGGCTACGCACGGGTGGAGCGCCGACCGCCTGAAGCGGTTGCGGCGCGGGGACAAGAGCGGAGGGAAAGATGGTGCTTGCCGTGCTCGGAGCGTTGCTGGCTTTGGCCGGGTCCGTCCAGTCGGGTCCCACCACGCCGGGCCGGCTGGTGCTGCCGTTCGAGACGGGTCAGCTGCGCATCTCCCACCATGACGGCAGAGCCGGCTGCACGGCCTCCGGGCAGGGGCCGGGCTATGAGCAGGCGGCGTCCTTCTGCCCGCCCGAACCAAGTACGGGGCCGGCGGGAGCGGCGGGCGAGGAGGGCGTGGAAATCCTGCTCGTGACGGGCTTCGCGCGTGCCGGCGAACGTCAGACTTACGGCCATGACGGCCCGGGGCGGCGACTGTTCGATTTCGAAGCCGATATCGAATTGGGGCCGGATGGCGCGATGACCTCCTGCCGGATCGCCAGGATCAGCGGTGCGATACCGCCAAGGATGCGCGGAAACGGCGACGACATGTGTCGGCAGCTGATGAACGATCGCCCCATCTTCGCGCCGGCGAGCGGCGAGGGAGTACGCAGGGGGCGGTTTCGGCTCACGGTCTACGCCGACGGACCGCGCGATGCGATGCAGCGCTATCTGAGCCCGCCGCGGCCGCCCCGGATCGTCAGAACGGTGCCGCCGCCGGTCATGATGGCGCCGCCGATGGCGCCTCCCATCAGAATGGCGCCGCCACCGCCACCTCAAAGTTCGTCCGGGACGCACGCGCAGGCCATTGGACGCCAGGGCTGGCTGAGCAGCGACGATTATCCGGCCGCGGCCATGCGCAATGAGGAGCAGGGCACCGTGGCCGTGTGGCTCGACATCGGCACCGACGGGAGGGTCACCGGCTGCACGGTCTCCTCGTCCTCGGGTTCAGCGTCGCTCGACACCGCCACCTGCCGCATCTTCCGCGCGCGAGGGCGTTTTCGCCCGGCGCGCAACCCCGCCGGAGAGCCGGTCCCGGGGGCCGTCCGCGAGCGCATTCGCTGGGTGCTGCCCGACTTCGACACGCTTGCGCTCGAGCCTGCTTTTGCCGCGTTCGAGGCGCGTGTCGAGGGAGGCGGAGCGAGCGACTGCGAGGCCGTCCATGCCGCACCCGGGGAGAATGAGCTTGCCGCCCTCGGTTGCGAGCTCGTGCTTCCGCTCGGATGGCCGCTGCCGGAGGCGTTCGGGCAAAGCGCGGGCCGGCTGCGCTTCACCCTGGAAATCGCTCGCGAAGGCGCGCCGCGGCCGCCGTTCACGCCCCGAAGCGGCCGGCCGGTCTACGCGCTGAGCGCCGCCTTCGAGGTGCTGGCAACCGGCGTGCCGGGGCCGTGCCAGGCGACCGTGCTGGTGGCCCCACGCGATCCGAATGTCCCACCGTTCGATCTGTGCGCGCGGCTGCAGCGGCGGGGCATCAGCCTGTTCGACCCGCCGGGCGGTCAGGCGGGGCAGGGGCAGCTGATCCTGACCGTGCTGGAGGACGAGGACTAGAGCGAGTTCGACCTCGGTCGAATCGCTCCAGGATATTTCTTGCCGCGATTTCCGAGCCGTTGGCTGTTTCAGCCAACTCGAAATCTCTCTAGAAGTCGGGCTTGTCGTAATGGGAGGGGGGCTGGATCACGTCCATCCGCTCGGTGAGCAGGGGCCGAAAGCTCGGCCGCGACTTCATCACCGCATACCAATCGACGGTCTGCTTGTGACCCCGCCAGTCGATCCCGCCCAGATAATCGGCGACCGAAAGGTGCGCGGCGGCGGCGAGATCGGCCAGGGTCAGCACCGGCCCGGCCAGCCAGCGGCGGTGATCGAGCAGATAATCGAGATAGTCGAGATGGCCGTTGGCGGCGGTCATCGCCTTGCGCAGCTGGGTGGTATCGGGTGCGTCGCGGCTGACCAGGCGCTTGCGCATCCGCTCTTCCATCAGCGGGGCGACGACATCGCGATAGAGCTTCTCGTCGAACCAGGCGACCAGACGGCGGATCTCGGCGCGATTGACCGCGGTGCCGGGGATCATCGGCGTGCGATCGATGGTCTCCTCGAAATATTCGCAGATCGCGCCCGAATCGATCAGCACGCTGCCCTTTTGGGATTCGACCAGCACCGGCGTCTGCCCGGCCGGGTTGAGGTCGATGAACTCATCCTCCTGCAGCCATGGCGAGACCCGCACCAGCTCGTGCGGAATCGCCTTCTCGGTGAGCGCCAGGCGGACCTTGCGCGAGAAGGGGCAGAGCGGGAATTGATAGAGCTGCCACATGGGCTGGGCTCTTAACGGCCCAGCCGCTTCAGTCCACCGTGGATTTGGCCGCCATGGATCAGGCCGTCTGATCAGCGGCGATAGGGATCGGCCTCGCGCACGGCCCGGTCGAACTCGCGCTCCATCTCGCGCAACGAGCGGCGCATCGCCGGAGTTGCCGTGGCGATCGCATCCATCATCCGGCCCATCATCGCGGTCGTGCCGTAGATCGAACCGCGCAGCCGGCGATCGAAATCGGGATCGTCGCGACGGGCAAGCTCGCCGAGCGTGCGCCGGCCGCGCCGGCCGTAGCGATTGAACGGGTCGAGCGCGTCGAGCATCGGGGCGACATCGAGCTGGAGCACCGCGCCGGCCATGCCGTCGAGCATCGGTGCCATCGCCGCGACCTCGGCGCCGCGGGGCAGCGGCGCGTCGTCCTCATAATAGGGGCCGTCATCATACGGGCCATCCCCGTCCTGATCATAAGGGCTGTCCTCATAATAAGGCTCGCCGTCCCAAGAGGCGTCCTGCGCCGCGACGGGGCTGACGGCGAACAGCATTGCTCCGGCGGCAATTGCGATCAGCGGTTTGCGCATCACAAAATCTCCTGACTGGGCGCACGGTTCGGTATCAACGCATGCACGCGCGGCTCGGTTGCCGTTTGCCCCCGCGCGGCTGAGCGCGACCTGAACGAGTCAGCGCGGCGCCGGACGGGGCAGGTTGCGGGCCAGCTGGCGGAATCGCGCGCGCGCGGCGCCGAACACGTCGGGCAGGGTCCGCTGGACCGTCCGCTCGAGTTCGCGCCGCCGCGCCCGGGTGCGATCGGGGTCGCGCAACAGAGCGAGCATATCGAGAAACCGGCCGCCTTCGTCGCCGCGCAGATATTGGGCGAGCCGCGCCAGCTCGTCCGGGCGCAGATTGTCGGCGATCAGATAAGCGGTGATCTGCTCGCGCCGGGCGCGCTCGCTCTCCCGGAAGGTGGGAGCGAACTGTCGCGCGGCGTCTTGCGCGGCGTTCTGGCACTCGATCAGCCGGTTGTCGCAAAATTCGCGAAGGGCGAGCAGGCGGTTCGCGATGTCGTTCTGAATATCGCCGATGTCGATCTCGCCGTAGAGCGTCTCGTCCCGGCTGAGCAGCAGCCTGGCGAGATCCAGCGCCGCCGGGTCTGGGGCGGCGGCCTGGGCGAAGGCGGCGCCGCAGGGCAGCGCCGCGGCTGCGATCAGCACGGCAAGACGTCCGATCATGATGGTCCCCCTATTGGCGCAGCAGCAGCCAGGTCAGCGCGGCTCCGCCCGCCACGATACGATACCAGCCGAACGGCGCAAAGCCATGGCGCGAGACGATGCCGATGAACCACTTGATCACCACCAGAGCGACGACGAACGAAACGGCAAAGCCGATCGCGATCCCGTCCCAGCCGGCGGCGCCGAGATCGTCATGATGCTTGGCGAGCTGAAGCGTGGTCGCCCCCATCATCGTCGGGATGGCGAGGAAGAAACTGAATTCGGCCGCGGTCCGCCGCTCGACGCCCAGCGAAAGCGCGCCGAGGATGGTCGCGCCCGAGCGGCTGACCCCCGGGATCATCGACAGGCACTGGATGAAGCCGACGCCCACCGCCTTGCCGAAGGAGATGTCGGCCACCCCTTTCTCCGTGCCCTGCGGCGCGGTGCGCTCGATCAGCAGGATCGCGACGCCGCCGATGAGCAGCGCCCAGGCGACCACCGCGGCGCTTTCGAGCATCGCCTCGATCCGGTCGATCAGCAGGAAGCCGAGCACCGCCGAGGGCAGGAAGGCGACCGCGACGTTGCGCACGAAGCGCCAGGCTTCGGGCTGGTTGCGAAGCAGCCCGGTCGCCACCGCCCAGAAGGTCCGCCAATAGAGCACGATCACGGCCAGGATCGCGCCGAGCTGGATGACGACGTTGAACACCGCCCATTGCGCGGCGTCGTAGCCGAGCAGTTCGGAGGCGAGGATGAGGTGCCCGGTCGAGGAGACCGGGATGAACTCGGTGACGCCTTCGACGATGCCGAGAATGATGATGGTGAGCAGGTCCATGGGCGAGCGTCTAGAGCGATTTCGAGCTGGCTGGAACAGCCAGCGGCTCGGAAATCGCGGTAAAATATTCCTGGAGCGATTCGACCGAGGTCGAACTTGCTCCAGCGGGCGAGGCGGCGGGCGGTCCAGCCGCTTGTGCACCGGGGCCGGGATCGGACATAGGCGGCCAACGCTGGAGCCGTCCCTTCCGCAGGGACAGCCATCCGTTACAGGCAGGCGCGCGGGGGCTGCGCGGCGCGGGCGAAGCCAAGCATAGATTAGGCAAAAATCGGCGCCGCCGGTACTTTTGTTGACACGATTGTCAGTGTAAGTCGGCGCCGACGATGACCGCTCCCGCCGCCCCGACCCATATCCACACGCTGACGATCGCGCCCGGCGACATCGATTTCATGGGCCACGTCAACAACAGCGTGTACCTCACCTGGGTGCAGGAGGCGGTGATCGCTTATTGGCGGCATGCGGCGCCGTCCGAGGCCGTGGCCCGCCATTTGTGGGTCGCGCTGCGCCATGAGATCACCTACCGGCGTCCCGCCTTCCTCGACGACGCCATCGCGGCGCGGGTGGTGGCCGAGGGCGTGCAGGGCGCGCGCGCCTTTTTCTCGACCGTGATCACCCGCGGCGAGGAGGTTCTGGCCGAGGTGAAAAGCGCCTGGTGCTGTCTCGATTCGACGACTCTTCGCCCGGCGCGCCTCGCCCGCGACGTCGTTCGCCGCTTCCTGCCCGAACCGGACGGCAAAGCGGCCGGGGCGTAGAGCCCGACCGCCAATGGGGGCTGGTCTCGGCCGGAGCCTCTCGTCTATGCGCGGATTGAACGCGTGCCCGCCACGCTTCGGGGAGTGCGTATGAGTCCGTTCGAGTTGGTTTTCGCCTTGTTCGGGCTCCTGCTCGGTCTCGCCATCGCCGAGGTGCTGGGCGGCTTCGCGCGGGCGCTGAAGCTGCGCCGCTCGGCGCGTGAAGTGCGGGTCGGCTGGCTGACCCCGTTGCTCGGCCTCGTCGTCATCCTCGATCTGACCAGCTTCTGGATCGTCGCCTACGGTACGCGCGAACAGCTTAGCGTCGATTATCTGACCCTGATTTCGGTGCTGGCGATCGTCGGCATCTACTATCTCGCCGCCTCGTTGATCTTCCCCGACGACCCGGCGGAATGGCCGGACTTCGACGCGCATTACGACCGGCAGAACCGGGCGGTGATCCTCGGCCTGCTCGCCGCCAATATGGGCAGCTGGATCGGCCTGATCGCGCTCAATTCGGTCGCGCCGGTTCCCGACACGCCGATCGTCGCGGACGATCTGGTCGATGCCTTCGCGGGGCTCGGCATTCTGATCCTGCTGATCGCCCTGATCTTCGTGAAGGCCCGGCGGGCGAATCTGGCGATGCTCGTCGGGCTGGTGACTTTGCTGCTCGGCTCGGCCGTCGTGGAGGCTTTGGTCTAAGCTGGGACGGGCGCGGGCTCGACGCTCAGACCGCGCCGATCGCCCGGGCGAAGCCGAGGCTGTCGAACATCTCCATGAAGCGGGTTACCCGGCCGTTCTCGAAATGCCAGATGTCGACCTTGGGGGTGTCGACCTCGAGCCCGGTGGCGCGGTTGCGCCAGGCGCAGCGCCCGATCATCACCACATCGTCGCGGTCCGCGACGAACTGATAGACGTCGAAATAGAGCATTTCCCAATCGCGGGGCACGGCCGCGAAATAGTCGGCGGCACCCTCGCGGTTGAGATGCGAGCCGGCAATCTCGGTCGGCAGCTCCTCGCTCAGCACCGAGCGCATCTCCACCCGTTCGTCGAACAAGGCGAGCACCTCGTCCGCGCAGCTCCCCTTGCTTTCGCTCCATCGCTTATAAGCGTGCTCGAGCAGGGCAACATTCGGATTCCGATGAATGGACATAACGCACTTTCCCCCACATGAAAGGCGTCAAGACTAACAGAAGTTACGGCAAAGTCGATGAATAGTGCGGATCAGTCAGGCGCGTGCCGATCGCGACCCGTTCCTTGCCTCAGGAAGGAGAGGCTTTGGCGAAACGTCCCTGCCGGCGATAGAGGGTGAGCCAGCCCTCGGCGATCGCGGCGAGCGGCGCGGGGCGCAGGCCGAAGGCCTCGAAGCCGGGGCCGGCGGCGACATTGTCGGTCTGCAGCATCAGCCACTGATCCCAGGTCAGCGGCGCGCCGGGAAGGAAGCCGAGCCGGGCGACGATCCGCCCGAGCGAATCCGGTAGTTCGACGACCGGGCGGTTGCGCCCGGTGGCGCGGCTGATCCGGCGGTTGAGCTCGGCCATGGTCATCACTTCCGGACCGCCCAGCTCATAATCATGCCCCGCATGGCGGGCGGGATCGAGCGCCGCGGCGGCGATCGCCTTGCCGAGATCGGCGGCGTGGACCGGCTGCAGCCGCCAGTCGGGGCGCAGCACCGGCAAGAGCGGCAGCCACTGCGCCATCCGGGCGAAGCGATTGACGAAATCGTCCTCCAGACCGAAGACGATGGAGGGCCGGATCACGGTCGCCTCCGGGAAAGCGGCGCGGACCGCGGCTTCGCCCTGCCCCTTGGACGCGCCATAAGCGCTTTCGCTATCCGGATCGGCGCCGATCGCGGAAACGTGCACCAAGGCGGGCACGCCGGCTGCCCTGGCCGCCTCGGCGACATTGCGGGCACCCTCGACATGGACCTTGTGGAAATTCCCCTTGAGGATGCCGACCAGATTGATCACCGCGTCGGAGCCGTGCAGCGCCGCGGCGACCGCGCCCTTGTCGGCGAGGTCGACCCGGGCGAAGCGGATCTGGCCCAGCCCGCAAAGCGTCTTCAGGAAATAAGCGCGCCGGGGATCGCGCTCGGCAATGGTGACGCGCGCGCCGCCCTTGAACAGGGCCTGCGCGACATAGCGGCCGATGAAGCCGCCGCCGCCGAACAGGGTGATGAGCCGGTCGGTCTTCGCGGTCATGAAAGGGAGCCTTCGCTGTGGGCGCTACCCATGCCTTCGCGCCCGCCGATTCGCAAGCGCGGGCAGGTTGACAGCCGCAAGGCCGCCCCCTAACCCGCGCCGCCTACCTGATGTTCTCTGTGCCCAGATGGCGGAATTGGTAGACGCACCAGCTTCAGGTGCTGGCGCTCGCAAGGGCGTGGAGGTTCGAGTCCTCTTCTGGGCACCAGGGACCCTTCTCCGGGCATCCCAAAAAGCTTGAATAATTGGCGGAAATCTGCCATTTATTGGCTGACCATGGCCAACGGCATCCAACCAGATTTCATCCGATCCCAGTCAAAATGGGGGCACCGTTGGGGCCACCGGTGCCCCCATTTTTTCGGTGCCCCCACACGCCGTTTTTGGGGCGAGAGGAAAGGACGCGTTGGCTGTGGCGGATCATTTCGGGATGGACGGCCATGGCATTGAAGGATTTGGAAATCCGCGTTCTCAAGCCGGCGGACCGCACCTACAAGCGGACCGACGGACGCGGGCTGTATATAGAGGTTCGGCCGGGCGGCGCGAAACTCTGGCGGCTCAAGTATAGGCATCTCGGCAAAGAGAAGCGCCTTGCCCTCGGCCGCTATCCCGAAGTCGGGCTCGCGGAGGCCCGCCGCAGACGCGACGAGGCGCGCGAAAAGCTACGCAATGGCGTCGACCCCTTGGTCGAGCGTAAGCGGGACAAGCTGATTGCGCTTTACAATGCAGCGAACACGTTCGGCGACGTCGCCGATCAATATATCGACAAGATGGTTGCCGAAGGCCGGGCGGAGGCGACGACGTCCAAGGCGAAGTGGCTCCGGGAGCAGCTCGAGCCGATTGCCGCCCGACCCGTCACCGAGCTCAAGCCTGTCGACGTCCTAGCCGCGCTGAAGCGGATCGAGGCCAAGGGCAAGTATGAGACTGCGCGGCGCTGCCGCTCTTTTGCGAGCCGCGTGTTTCGGTTCGGCGTCGCCACCGGGAGGGGGGAGACCGACCCAACTTCCGTCCTGCGCGGCGCGCTGGTGGCTCCGAAGGTCACGCATCACGGCGCGATCCTTGAGCCGGAGGCCATCGGCGACCTGCTCCGGGCGATCGACACTTATTCCGGCCATCTGATCACTCGGCTGGCCATGCAGATCTCGCCCCACGTTATGGCGCGGCCGGGAGAACTCAGGATGGCGAAGTGGCCCGAGTTCGATCTTGAGGGCGCAGTCTGGAAGATTCCGCCCGAGCGGATGAAGATGCGCCGGCCCCACGCAATTCCCCTATCTCGGCAGGTCGTCGACTACCTCCGTCAGCTGAAAGAGCTAACTGGCTCGGAGGGTTACGTCTTTCCGGCTTTCCATACCTCGCGACGGCCGCTCAGCGAAAACACCATCAACCAAGGGTTCCGGCGACTGGGCTATGCGGTTGGCGAGGTCACCGCACACGGCCTCAGGACAACCGCATCCACGCTTCTCAACGAAAGCGGCAAATGGAGTCCGGACGCGATCGAACGCTCGCTCGCGCACGCCGACAAGGATTCAATTCGGGGCATCTACAATCGCGGCTTCTACTGGGAGGAGCGCGTGGCGATGCACCAATGGTGGAGCGACTATCTGGACGAGCTTCGCGCCAACGAACGGGTTCCGCTCTGCGCATAGCGACCGGAGCGGCCCGCCATCAATCCTGGACGCTGTAGAACATGGGGTTGCGCATCCATTCAGACACCGCCGATTCCCGCCAGCCCGCGCAGCGCGTGCTTAGAGCGATCTGCTTGGGGAAGGTCCCTTCCTGAATCTTGCGGTACATCGTGGAGCGGCTGAGACCGGTGCGCTCAAGCACTGCGGGAAGCCTCAGAATGCGGTCGGGCTTCTCGGTCGACGTCGTGGAATGGTCCTGCATCTTGGCTGTCCTCCTGGCTCTGAGCGGGAAGTGAATTCTATCGGTCTGCTTCCGCAAGTGCTGCCTGCCCGAGCTGCATCAGGCTGCGGCGAACGTCGTCGGAGAAGCAGGCTGGCACGTTCGGTCCTATTGCGCCCGAAGCGCCCGGGCTCACTCTTCGTCATCCTTGAACTGCCAGATCGAGATCGGCCGCATGTCGGCCTCGGGGGTATCGAGCGCGGATGTCGGTGCGTCCTTCAGCGGATCGATCCGGTCGGCGCACTCGCGCGCCCAATTCGCCCACGCGGGCAGCCCCGCATCTGACTGGCGCGGCGGATGCGCCTCGACGACTTTTACGAATGCCCTGATCCGCTCCGCCCGGTTCCAGGCATCGAAGTCACTTTCGAGCCTTGCCATCGCTTCGCGCTCGGCTTCCACGCGGGCGCGCAGCTCGGCGCGCCGCTCCTGCTCTTTCTCGAACCGTGCCGCCCGCCTCTGAGCTCTTCCGCGCTCCGCCTTGCGCAGCGCCGCGTGCCGGCGAAGGCTGACCATCACCTCCGCAAGGCGTTGCTCGACCCGATTCCTGCGGGTGTCCTTCCAGCTGGATTGAATCGCGCTGCCGTAGCACGGCTCGATCTTGAGCGTGAACTCGCCGGTGGGCACGTAATCGTACCGACGCATATAGACGTGGTGACCGCGACGCTGGCGCGACAATTCGTCCGGCGTCGGCTTGTGGGTCTCTCGGCACATCCGCTCCTCGATCGAAATGGAGTAGGCTTCGTCGTCCACGACGACCTGAAGCCCGCTGGCGATCCGGACTCCGCTCGTTCCGGGCCGGAGTCCGAACCCTCGACGCTCGACACCCTTGAGCAAGGCGTCGGCGAGCCGGAGCAGCCGGCCTTTCGATCCGGGGTGGATCCGGACCGACAGGACCCCGGGATCGACGCAGTGCACGGCTCCATAATCGTCGGGTTTCTTTCGATTCAGCTCCTCACGCATCGCGGCCGTCACGGCGTGCGGCCGCGTCAGTGCCTCGCTCACTTCGATTCGCGGGAACCCCTTCTCCATCTCCGTCGCGGGATCGTCGGGGGGAGGCTCGGCCTCCACTGCTTGCGCCGGGCTTCTGGGCACCAACGTGATCGAACCTGAGGCCTCCATCTGCGGAAGCGGGATGCGCCGGCTGCCCTTGCCCGCCTTGAGCTTCTGCCAATGCCCGCGGGCAGGGACGGGAATGCGATTTCGCGTGCAGACCTTTTTGAGGCCAACGTCGGAAATCTGGAATCGCTTCGCGAGCTCTCGCATAGGCACCTGCCACACGAGGTCGTGAAGTTGCTGGCGTGTCAGGGTCACGGATTGAATAAGCCTCTCCTATAATTGCTTAGTCATCTCTCAAGACGACAATTGCGCGCGTCACCCCCCGTCCAAGAGACACCATTGGGAAGCAGCAAGTGCCGGAACGTCCTAGAACGTCCCGGAATTCAGGCTCTTGCGCAGTTCTTCGGTGACTCTATCCTTGTATGGCGCCGCCTTCGCGGCGCCGAGGCGTGAGAACCTCGCTTGTGATACCGGCATTCGGCCGGGTGGCCGTCGCGCATGTCCAGACCGTTCGCGGTTAAAGGCGGCGGCGCATGTCCAAGCATGTTCTCAACACCCGGCTTCCCGCCGGCGGCCTCGCGGGAGGAGGCCGAAGATGGGGAGCGCGCGTCGCGCGGCATTGTCTGGACTGCGGGCCGCATGCCGGCTGCGCGAGCGCGGTGCCGTTGAATGACCGGCACCGGCGTCCCGGTGGAGGTAGGACTCGATCCGGTTGACGCCGAAGAAAGTCCGATTTGCGCGGTGGAAGCCGCCGACCTTGGATCGGACGCGCTTCTCGCGGACCTCTACCGCACCGAATCGCCACGGCTCGTCAGGATCCTCTCGCGGCGCACCCGAAACACGGATGACGCTCATGATCTGGTCCAGGATGTCTTTTTCCGGTTCGCGCGGCTGCGCGGCCAGGGCGCGTTGCTGGAACGGCCGCAGGCCTATCTTCGCCGAATCGCGTCCAATCTCCTGAAGGATCGCGCCAAATCAGCGTCGAGGCAGTCGGCCGCTCTTCATGTCGTAGCGGATGAAGAAACGATGCCTGGGCTCGACCCGCACAGAATTCTTGAATCAAGGGATATATTAAGACGGCTCGAGGCGGCTATCATGCGCTTGCGTCCAAGGACGCGGGAGGTATTCATGGCGCATCGCGTGGAAGGTCTTACTTACGCGGAGATCGCGGAACGCACCGGGTTGTCGGTCAAGGGCGTGGAGAAACAGATGAGCAAGGCGCTCGTCCAACTCGACCGAATGCTGAACAGGAACTAGCCGCGCATGTCCTTCTTTCGCACGAGCGGGCGTATCCGCCGCGAGGCGGCCGATTGGCTGGCTCGCCTCGGCGGCGGCGCGGACGAGGAAAGCCATGCCGCCTTCCGTCGATGGTACGAGGCCGATTCCCGGCATGCGGAGGCCTATGACCGGATGGCAGCGATATGGTCTGCCGCCGGCCGGATTGAGGCGCCAGCGATCAAACAGCAGGTCGAGGCGGAGGCGCCTCGCCGACCTGGGAGGAGAGCCGGATTCGCGCTGGCCGCCTGCCTCGCGGGCGGAATCGCCCTGATCTCGATTCTCCTGCTGAGCTCACGCTGGCTTCCGCAGTCCGCGACCGAGCAGCTGCAGTCGTTCGCGACCGCCGTAGGCGAGATCCGGGAAGTCGTCCTGCCCGACGGCTCGCGGCTCGTGCTCGATACCGGCAGCCGGGTGGACGCTCGCTTCACGGTCTCCGAGCGGCTGCTGACGCTGCACGAAGGGCGCGCCCGCTTCATCGTCGCCCATGAAGCCAGGCCATTCATCGTGCGAGCGGCCTCGAACGAGGTTGTCGCGACCGGAACGATATTCGACGTGAGCCTGATTCAGGACCGAGTCGCGGTCGTGCTGCTTCAGGGATCGGTGGAAGTTCGTCAGCGTGATGGTGGGCGTAGCAACGGCGTGCAAAGGCTCGCAGCCGGCCAGAGGCTGACGATCGCGGGCGAGGCACCGCCGGAAACGCAGCCTGCCACCCGCGGCGAAACGCTCTGGCCGACGCGCATGCTGGAGTTCAACGAGACCCCGCTTCGCGAGGCGGTCGCACTGGTCAATCGCTACAGCCGTGCCCAACTTCTGCTCGCCAATGATCGGATCGGCGGCCTGCGGGTAAGCGGCGGCTATCGGGCCGGCGACGTCGCCGGTTTCGCGCGCAGCCTCGCGACCGCTTTCGACTTGCGCGTCGAGACCCGGCCGGATGGCACGCTCCTGCTCATCGAGGCCAGCCAGACCCGATAAGCCATTCTCCGGTAGGGCATTGCTCACATCCGTCGTCTGGCGGTGCGCAGCGACGGCTGCGCGCGGGGGAGCTTCATGCGGCGCTACCGATACCGGACGAGCGTACTCGTGGGGCCATGGCGTGAGACGTTTGAGCAGGCCGTCGCCGATGCAGTGCGCTGCAATCAGGCCTATCTCGACGACGCCGGTCTGGTCTGGAGGGTGCCGGGTAGGATTGAGGCGGACGGGATGAGCGAGGGGGAGGATCACGACTAGATCGACCCAACCACTCCTACACCACGATAGTGTTCTCGCCCTGTACGTGTCGCCTGCGCGTCAGCGACCACAGTCGATTTCACTCAGGAGATAAAACCAGCTTTTTTTGCGGCGCTTTCGCTTGGCATATATCGTCTCAGCTACGGCGGATGCGGCGGTGTCCGCAACGCTCCCCAGCCACGGAATGACAGAGAGAGGTTTGGAAGCCCAGCCGACTACATTGCGAAATCGACTGATATCGCGTTCGGTCGCCACCACCTCTCTGAGCACTTGGTTGGCGAATTCCGTATCGAACTCATCCCCGTCTTCGACCGAGCGAGCCACGAGTGTTCGCAGTGACTCGATTCGTCGGTCATCGAGCGCGCGAGCTAGCGCTTCGGGACTCTTCGGCCTGAACCGTGGAAACATGATCTTGATAAGCTGCCGCATCTGCTGTTGCTCACGTAGTCGGCGAAGAGACCCTATCCCCACAGCGTCAGTTAGAACGCGTTGGTATACCGGCCGGATATCCTCCCAATCATGCACGCTTGCGCCCAGATGATCGGCGAGACACATCGTTGTTAGGACGTGCTCAAGGTAGGCGCGCACAACCCCCTTCGCCTTCTCACGATAGTAATCCTCGCAGGCTTTGCGGGCACGGATGAGATCAAGGGTGTAGAGCAGCTGATAATTGAGCCCATAATGCATAGGGAAAGTGATCTGGCCAAGCGCTCGCCGTTCGGGAGGCCAGTCGTTTTCGTCCTCGCCCCAGCGCCGGCCTGAAAGCGCGGTATCTTCCCAATCGCCATAATAATTGTCTGCGAGTTGATCCGCGAACGGCTCCCAGAGGGCGACAACATGCTCGAAAGGCTTATGCCATTGACCGAGGTCGGCGATACGCTGCTCGACCGCAGATTCGACCACTGGACGATAAGGGGCAATCTCGCCAGCAAAGTCGCGAACCTCAAGCCGCCCGCAGGATTCCAACGCCTCGACCATTTGCGCGTGGGCTTTGAAGTGGGGATCATGCCTGATGCGCGTCAGTGCTGCTGCATCGAGATAGAAGCGGTCGAAAAGGAACAGAGCAGCGTAATCTGGAACGAAACGGTCCCAGCTTTCGAAACACACTGGTGGCAAGCGATGATAGAAGCCTGAACCGTCCGCCGCGCTTTGTGTGAAGCAGAAGGAAGAAAGAATCGCGTCCATTGCATCAAATGAGCCGAATTTGACTAAATTGGCTAGCTGCACGTGCATCTGACCGACTCGATAACGCCGGGCTGTCGACGCCAAGCCGGCGGTGCCCTCCCAGTCCGACATCGTTTTACTATTAGGCTGCGCGGTTCAGCCGGGCACCTCTCCACGCGACGGAGATCAGCCTCGCGAGCATTTTAGGCGACAAGGATGTCGGATCATTGGGCGACCCGCCCTTGCTGGCTTCATTTTGTTGGGGGGTAGATCGCGTCCCTGTCGTCAACGCCCCCGAACGGTGCCGCACAATGAATGCGCCGGCGAAAAGGGGGAAGGATGTTCGACCAGCCTTATGCGCAGGTCGCCCGCTGGGCGGGCGCGACTGCAATCACGACGATCCTGTGCGCAAGCGCGGCTCAGGCTCAGCCAGTGCGGGAGGCTGATTACGCGCTTCCGGCGCAGGCGCTGGCGCACTCGCTGCGCGAAGTCTCGGTTCGCTCCGGAACCAGCGTCATCGCGCCGAGCGAACTAGTGGCGGGACGGCAGGCGCCGCCACTGCGGGGACGCTTTGGTGCCCGCCAAGCGGTGGAGGCGCTCCTGCAGGGCACCGGGCTGCGGGTCAGAATCGTGGGCGATGCACTGGTGGTCACCCGCGCGGGCGCCACGGCCGAGGGAGAAATCGCTTCCCCGGCGGAGCAGGTCCCGGAATCCGAACCGATCATCGTCACTGGCACCAACATCAGGGGCGGGCAGCCGACCTCGCCTGTCATCGTGCTCGGCCGCGACGACATTGCCGACAGCGGGGCGACCTCGGTCGAGCAACTGATGCGGAAGGTGCCGCAGAACAACCAGAGCGGCATCAATCAGGAGAATTTCCTCGTCGTTGGAGCCGGCGCCGATCCGACCGAACATGGTGCCGGCCTGAATCTCCGCGGCCTCGGCCAGAGAGCGACGCTGGTGCTGGTGGACGGGAGGAGGCTCGCGCCGAGCGGCGCGGGCTCCTTCGTCGACGTGTCCCTCATCCCGTTGTCCGCAGTCGAGAGGGTCGAAATCCTCACCGATGGCGCTTCAGCCATCTACGGTTCGGACGCAGTCGGCGGCGTCGTGAACTTCATCATGCGGCGCGACTTCGAAGGCATCGAGACGGTGCTTCAGGCCGGTTCCGCTACACGAGGCGACGGCGATGAGCTCCTCGCCGGCATCACGGGCGGGACGAACTGGGGCACCGGTCGTGCCATGCTCTCCTACGAATATCGGCACGAGGACGAGATCCGTGCGCGCGACCGCGACTACACGATCAATCTCGCGCCCGACACGACGATCTTTCCGCGCGAGCGTCGGCACAGCCTTTTCGCACTGTTCAACCAGGAACTCGCGGAAGGACTGGAACTGGATCTCTCCGGCTCCTTCTCGAGGCGGGATACTCAGCGGACCCATTTCTCTACCGGCAATCCCCTTCCCATCGGCGCCGACGCCGAGGCGCAGTCGATGAGCATCACGGGATCGCTGACCTACCGGTTCGGCGGCGACTGGGTGGGGCGTTTCAACGCCGGCTATTCTCGGTCCGCGACCGAGCAAATGCAGACCCAGCCGGGAGGCGAGGAGCTGGTCAACCGCTTCGACAGCCGGAACACGATCGTCGATTTCGGAGCGCAGGCGGATGGAAGCCTTTTCCAGCTGCCGGGCGGAGACGTGAAGCTTGCACTGGGTCTCGGGACCCGCCGCGAGACCTATCTCGACGTGTTTGAAACGCAGGTGAATCCCGCCCGCGAGAGGCGTGCGGACAGGCAGGTGCGCTCGCTGTTCGGAGAGCTCAGGGTCCCGCTCTTCTCGGAGCTGAACCGCCTGCCCGGCCTGGAACGCCTGACGCTGACCGCCGCCCTGCGTTATGAGCATTATGACGGCCTAGGCGGGTCGGTCGACCCTAAGCTGGGCCTGCTCTGGTCGCCTCTCCCGGGCCTCTCCTTCCGAATGTCCTACGGCACCTCATTCCGTGCACCACTGCTTTCTGAGTCGGTCGGCCTCTACAACGCGCTTCTGCTTCCTCCCGTGCTGCTGACCGTGGCGGGGCAGCCGCCGAGCGGCATCGCCATGGCGCTCCTCGGCAGCAACCCGGACATTCAGCCCGAGCGGTCGACCAGCTGGACCGCGGGCTTCGACTTCGAGCCCCGCTTCGCCCCCGGTCTCAGCGTCCGCGCGAACTATTATGCGATACATTTCTCCGTCCGCATTGCCTTGCCCGCGCCGACCCTGGCGGTCATCGGCAATCCAGCGTTCGAGCCCATCCTCACACGATCTCCCGACATCGAACGCGTTCGAGCGCTTCTGGCCGGCGCCGGCCAGATCGTGGACTTCAGCGGCCCCGGCTTCACGCCGGGAGGAGCGGAAGCGGAAGACGTCACAATCATCGTCGACAACCGCTTCGGGAATACCTCCGTCACACGGACGGACGGCCTCGACATCGGCATTGCCTACGTCTTCGAGATTGGGCTGAACCGGTTCTCGGCGGACCTGAACGCCAGCTACATTCTTTTCATTCGACGATCAGCTGACTCCGGCCGCCCCAACGATCAGTGCGCTCAACCGGCCCTTTCGCCCCGTCGACCTGCGCGGACGTGCCGGCCTGAGCTGGGCTCGGCACGGCTGGGGCGCGAACGTCTTCGTCAATTATGCCGATGGCTATCGGGACGACCGCCGCAGCGTCGTCCTCCGCGTCGATTCCTTCACGACGGTCGACCTGGGCCTGTCCTATTCGTTCGGGGACGAGAGGAGTTCAAGGCCGCCGATCCGCGTCGCCTTCCAGGTTCAGAACCTCTTCGACGAGGATCCGCCGCGCCTCCTGCCCGATCCGGTTTCGACTTCAGGGCTGGGCTACGACCCGGTGAACGCGACCGGCCGGGGGCGGACGGTCTCTTTCCACCTCCGCGCCGCCTGGTGAGCGACCGTGAAAGGAGCATTGGAGGCCGCCTGGAGCGTTGCCGTCCTCGGAGCCGGGCAGCGGTGGCCGCCGTCGCCGCGCTGGTCGCGACCGGTTCGGCGGAAGCGGCAAGAGAGGCGCCGCCGAGCGTCTCGGAGGTAATCGAGGTCGTCCAGATCAGCAGCCTCTCGGCATCACCTGATGGTGGTGCGGTCGCGTTTCGCACGGAGCAGGCGCGTCTCGACTTGAACATGCACATTCTGAGCTGGCACGTCGCCGATCTTCGCCAAGCCACTATAGTCCGGGTCGGAGGGGGCGGTGCCCCGATTTACGGGGAGCCCGGCGTGATACCCGCCGAAACGGCCGTCTGGTCCCGCGATGGCGCCGCCATTTTCTACCGATCGATGAACGGAGGCGCGATCGGGATCTGCCGGGCCAGTGCCGATGGCGGAGGCGATGCCCTCGTCTTCCGTGACGAGGCCGATGTCGAATCGTTCCGACCGGAGGCGGGCGGTGCGGTCCTGACGCTCGGGCCGCCGCGGGACGCCATCCTCGATGCCGAGCGACGCGAGTATGAAGACGGCATTCTGGTCGATGAAAGCGTTCCGCTGAACCAAAATCTGGTCAGAAGCGGCTTCGTCAATGGCCGATTGGCCACGCAGCGCCTGTCCGGCCCCTGGTTCGCGAGAGTTGGCCTGCTGGCCGGCTCGCCGCGCCGTCAGAGGATGCTCGATCTCTCGACCCTCGAAGTGTCCGTGTCGACATCGGCGCCGCCCCCGGCGGCCGCGCCCGAACTCGGCGTCGATCCCGGAATCAGCGTGCAATCCTCGACCGGGGCCGTGGCGAGAATTTCTCGAAACGGAGGCGAAACAGTCGTCGAGCTTCGGCCGTCAGCGGGAGGACGGCCTGTCCGTTGCGGCGCAGCAGTCTGCCGGGACGAGCGCATCGCCGCGCTCGCGTGGCGGCCGGGGACGGGTCAGCTTCTGTTGACCGTGCAGGATGTGCATCGCGGTCACTCTCTTTACCTCTGGGACACGGCAAGCGGAGACGTGCGCCTCGTCGTGAGAAGCGAGGGGCTTCTCAGCGGCGGCCCGGACGGCCAGACACCCTGCGCGATCACGGGTGAAGCTGCGATATGCGTCGCCTCGTCGGCAGTCTCACCGCCGCGCCTTGAGCGCATCGATCTCGAGACCGGCGTTCGGGCCCCGCTCTTCGATCCAAATGCGGCGTTGCGCGAGGCGGGCATGCCGACGGTCGAGCGGCTCACCTGGACGTCGGTCGAAGGCCAGAGCTTTTCCGCGATCCTGCTGCTTCCCAGGCACCGGGCCCCCGGGCGGCTGCCGCTGCTCGTCAACTATTATCAATGCGGCGGCTTTCTCAGCGGCGGCGTTGGCGACGAACTTCCCTTCCTGCCGCTCGCGGGTTCCGGCATGGCGGTCGCGTGCATCAATGCCGCCCCGATCGGGAATCTGGAGGACTTTCGGCGTCGCTACGACCGAGGCCTCGTCGCGGTACGAAGCCTCGTGGATCTGCTGGATGAGCGCGGCTTGGTCGATCGGCGGCGGGTCGGCATGGCCGGCCTCAGCTTCGGAAGCGAGTCGACAATGTGGACACTGGTCCACTCCCGGCTGCTCGCCGCGGCCGCGATCGCTTCCTCACAGATCGAGCCTGCATATTACTGGTTCAACGCAGTGCGCGGCAGGACGCAGCCTGAAGTCCTGCGGCGCTTCTGGGGCCTAGGCTCGCCGGATGAATCGCCGGAGGCGTGGCGGCGGCATTCCGCCGCGATGAATGTCGAGCGGATCACCGCACCGCTCCTTCTGCAGCTGCCGGAGCAGGAGGCGAGGAGCGTCATCGAACTCTATGCGCGGCTGACCCGATCGCGCACTCCTGCGGAAATGCACGTCTTCCCGGATACCGCACATCTGAAGATTCAGCCTCGGCACCGGCGCGCCGCGCATCAGCGCTACCATGACTGGTTTCGATACTGGCTCCAGGGCCATTCCGATCCCGATCCGGCCAGGGCCGGGCAATACCGGCGCTGGGATCTCCTGAGGAGGCGGTGGCGCGAGGGTGCATCATCGCCAGGAGCGCAGCCATAGCTCTGCCGAAACAAGCTCGAAGATTCGAAAGTACCGAGCGTCCGCCGGCGGGCCCTCATTTTCGAGATAGGCTTCGAGCGCGGTGGGATCGAGCAGCCCGGCCTCTCTGAGAAGACCGCCGAGCAGCAGGTCGGCGATTTCGGACCGGTGCCTAAGATAAGCGCGAACGCACATTCCCTGCAGCCGCCCCTTGCTTCGGCGGTCCAGGACGTCCTTGGGCAGGAGGCCGCGGAAGGCTGCGCGTGCAACGGCGCGGTTATGCCCCCCTCGAACCCAGAGCCAGGTCGGAACCTGCAGGCATAGCTCGACGAGCGGCTGCGCGATGAGCGGATGCAGGAATGGGAGATTGGCGAGACGCGATTCCGGATCGACAAGATGCTGGATGCGCAACAAGGCGGAGACGTGCTCGCGCGTACCCGGAAGTGCTCCGCGTGGGGGCTCCAGCCAGGGATGCGGTTCGGGCGCGCTCGGTGCCGCGTCGCGCATGAGGAAGTCGGTATCGCGGCGCCAGCGGGGGGCGCCGCGAAACTCCCTCACTGCCTTGCGCAAAGCGAAGCGCGCGGTGGTCCATGACGTGCAGCCGCAAAGGTCCGAGACGTCCCGGAGCGTCTGGGCGAGCGCGGCGGCCGGACCCAGCACACGCCATGCGTCGACGACAGGGGCCGCGGTCGTCAGATAGCAGAAGACATTGTCGCCCCCCGCGCCCGTGATGAACGTCTGCGCGCCGCGCGCTTCGCCATGAGCCGCGAATTGACTGTGGAGCGGAGTCATCACGGCATTGAGGCCGGGTCGAAGCCGGCGCCGCTCCGGTATGCAGAGGTCGAGCGGGGTATCCGTTTCCTCGATCTCGCAGTGGGTGTTAGAGGTCTCGGCTGCGACCGCACGCGCATAGCGGCGCTCGTCTCCCTCGGCCGTTCTCGTGACGAAATTGATCGAGTCGAACGGTACGCCCCCGGCCTTGAGCGCGGCCGCGATGATCGAGGAATCAAGACCGCCCGAGAGTTCGAGAAGCAGATCATGGTGGTCCTGCACCTGAGCCGGAATGGTCTGCAGAGCTTCCGCCCGGAGGCGCTGGGCGGCCTCGCCGAAGTCCCTGATCTGGCGGTCCGCGGCGGCGAACCGCCAGGGACTCCACAAGGTGTCGAGAGAGACGCCTGTGCCCCTGACGCACCGGCGTGTCCCGGGCAGCAATTCCCTTGTTTCGGCGAGGCCCGTCCGTTCCGTCCGCAGATGAAAATAGGTCAGCCAGCAGGCCAGGAACCGAAGGTCGGGCTGCAAAAGGGCGACGTCGAGTTCGAGTGCGGTAGACAGATCAGAATGATAGAGGCTGACTCCGTCCACCTGCCGGTAATAAACGGGCGCGAAGGGGGATGGGTCGCGCAGGGCCCAGTATCCTCCCGCACCGTCCGCAAAGAGTGCAAACCAGGAGCCCCAGTGGCGCTCGATGAGGCACGCGCCCCTGGATCCATCTATCGCCTGCTCAAGCTTCGCATCGGCCGTTCGAACCGGTCGCGCGGTCGCCCGGTCGAGGAGATCGCCGAATATCGCACCTTGGCGAAACACAAGTGAGCTGCCCGGGCCGCGCCGAAGCATGAACAAGCCCGGCAGCCGAAGGAGCACCTCCCACCCGCGTGGCAGCGACTCCGGCCATTGGCGGGCCTGACACAGGGCATCAACGGCCGCCGGCGGACCGGCGATGGCAAGGAACGCAGGGCGCATTAGACGGCCATGATCGGTGTGAATTCGGTCACCGCGTCGGCCGCGTCGTTGAGAATGGCCTGCTGGTTCTGGAGCCAGCAATGTGCGGCGAACGGGTCGAGCTTCACTCCGAAAACGAGGTCGGCGGGGATTCCGCGCGAAGCGAGAAAGGCGGCAAGAGCGAGCGAGTCGGTCAGGCAGGTTGGCGCGATCGGCACCAGCCGCCGCGCGGCACGAAACCTCGCCAGTTGGACTGCGGGATCGCTGTCCCGCACCTCCGAGGGCTTGCGTCGCCGGAACGCATCCACTTCCGATTGAAGCCCCCTGTGGCTGAGGCGCCGTCGCGTGCCCCACATGATCGCCGCGACCTCGGGAAGGACCGACCAGGCGCCGGGCTGCAGCGGGGCGATCTGGTCCAGCAGGCTTGTCGTCGGAACTGCGGGTCGGTCGTCAGCCTCGCTCGCCGTCGCATCGGCGCTCACGATCATTCCCATCGTGTTGAGGCGGATGATCGCAGGATCATCGCTCTCGAGCCCTTCCTCCGCCCGCCAGCGTCTCAATGCAGTGGAGGTGTCGGCGTCGAGCAGAAAATAGCGGTCGCGCCGCAGGTCGAGCATGACCGTGCGTCCGTCCACCTCGCAGGTGCCCAGATGATCAGCCAGTCGATATGGGCTCATCATCGGCCTCCCGATGAGGGCGCGCCGGAGCGCGCCCTCGATGGACTCATTCGTCGGAGATGCCGCCGGTGAGCATCGTGAGCTCCTTCTCCGGGAAGATGCCCTGGTTGCCGAGCGTCGCGGTGCTCGCGACCCCCAGTTCGGTCGGCTGCTCGATATTGTCGGCGATGTTGCGTTCCATGGCTTCGTCTCCTCAGGCTGCTGGTCATCGCAGCGACCCCGAAGCTAGGCTTGGCGAACAGATACCCGAAACGAATAAGCCGGATATTTTCTGATTGTTGGACGAGGCTTCGTCGGAGGGCGCTCGATCGTCGCCGTACAAGGGTCGGAGCGGCGCGGCAGCCTGACCGAGGAGTTCCATGTTCCAGGCCGGGATGCCGCGCGCGCCGCCGGGTCAGTCGTTCGTGATCCCGAAATGGTTGTAAGCGCCGACGACCTCGGGGATGAACCACCCCGAGCCCTGGGTCGCCGTGCTCGCGACACCCAGTTCCTGCGGATCGGACGCGTGCTGGTCTTGGTCGTTCTGCATGTCGATTCTCCTCGATGCTGCGAAGGCGCAGCCACTCGAGGATAAGCCCAGCAATCGGTGATCCCGAGCTTATAAGAGGCAGATAATCGGATTGTTTTGGAAGAGCCTCAGTATGAGCCCTGAAGCGCCGCGACGATATGCGGGACGGCGCGATCCCTTCTCCTGCTGAAGGCGGCAATCGCGTTTCTGAAACCCGACGAGTCGTGAGTGTTCGTCAGGACTCGGAGCTGCTCGAGCTCCTCCTCCCGCCCGGGAATGAACCTCTCTTCCAGTTCCCGGAGGTGGGCCAGCCTGTCACACGCATTGAGGAGCGCCGCGCCCAGCTCGGAATTCAAGGTGCCGCGGGCGAGCGCGAGAAACGGATCTTCAGCGTCCGAAGGCTCGACTTGCGCCGACCCATCCGATTCGGCAGCCCGGTCTGTCTGTTGACTCGATAGTTCTGCGACGGCGAGTCGCAGCAGGGCAGTCTGCCACCCATAGAGCTGACGCAGGCCGAACTCGTTTAGGATCGGGACCCGGAAACCGTCATTCCGCGGTGCTTCAACGAGCCGTTCCCCGACCAGGCGGTGCAGCGCGTCCCGGATAGGTGTTACGCTCGAACAGAGTTCGTCGGTCAGCACCGCCGGCTCGAGCTGTGCTCCCGGAAGGTGACGCCCGCTTCTGAGTTGCTCTTTCAGCGCCAGATAAACGCGCTCGAAGGTTTGCCCCGGACTCATATTTTTCCCGCTCGCTTCTTCTCACGCTGCCATCGACCCACGCTCGCGCGCGGCATGCTCGTCGACCGCATCCACCTGGTCGGGTCGGAGCGCGTCCACGGCGGCAAGTCGCCCGGGTGGCTGGTCCTGCAGCAGGACCGACGGGCAGCGGCCTTCGAAATTGCCGAGGTTCGGGCGATGCTGCCGGTAGCCGACGAGAGCCGCGAGCTCCGGGGAGAAGGTCCGCGCGATTTCCGGCGGATAGGCCAGGAACTGGTTCTCGTACGTCTTGAGCCAACCCAGGCTGTAGCCGGCGATCATGCCGCGGCGAACCTCGTTGCTGCGATTGGCGCCGGCAGCGTGGAGGGTGGAGCCCAGGAAGAGCAGTGCGGAGCCCGGCTGCATCTCGGGGATCTCTTCCCACCCCTCCGCCAGAGTCTGAAAGATCCGGTGACCATGGCTCTCCGGCCAGACCCTGGTCGCGCCATTCTCGCGCGTGAACGGCGTGAGCGGCCACATTACATTGACCAAATATTCGATCTCACCGGTCGGCCCGCGCCACATGTCCTGGTCGCGGTGCGGCATTTGGGCGAGCGCGCCGGGATGGACCGCGGTTGCTTGCGTGAGATTGAGCTGGATCGTGTCGCACCAGGGCGAGAGCACCTCCTCGACGATTCCGATGATGAGGTCGTGCTGGACGAGCAGGGGTGCGCGGCGTGACTTCGCAAGGATGCGCCCGAAGCGCTTGGTCCGTTCGCCGTAGAAGCGGCCTTCGCAAAAGGGAGTCGCCTCGAACTCGGCGGCCAGATCGGAGTCCAGGGCGGCGACCTCGTCCGCCGGCAGCAGGTCGGGGATCACGCAATAGCCGTTCGCGAGAAGGCGCCCGGTCCAGCCGGCGATCGCGACCTTCAGAGTTCTTTCATATGACATGGGTCGATCCTCCCCTCAGGCGGCTTCGAGGAGTTCGAGCCGCTGAAGCGGCGTCGACCGGTAGATACCTTCTGCTTCGAGAAGTCTCGGCGTCTCCGGCGATATATCGATGCGAAGCGCGCCCAGCATCCTGCCGTCGATCGAGCGGGGCAGGCCGAGCGGGCGGCAGCGCCAGCCGAAGGCCAGGATCTGCTGCAGCCAGCCCATCTCGGCGACTCCGGTATAGGTCACGATCCCATGGTCGAGCGCGAAGTCTACGAGGGCGGAGACCAGCCTGTTGCGGGTTTCGAGCCTGGCGTCGGCGCCAAGCTGGCGGCCGAGGCAGAAGCGGGTGATCTCGAGCACCCGCGGGCCGCGCGGCACCGGCGCCGCGCAGAGGTGGGGGAAAAGGGTATCGAGGATGTGGGGCTGTGTGGTCTTGAGCAGCCTGGCCGACCCCATGTGGCCGCCGTGCGGGTCCGGCACGATTAGATAGGTTGCGTCCTCATCGTCGAACTGATCGATCTCGAAGCGCCCCTCGACGACCGGGACGTCCCATTTGAGCAGATCGACGAAGACGCGCTTTCGCGCTTCGAACATTTCGCGGAGGGCGGGCAGGCAAAGGGGAACGGGAAGTGATTGCGCGACGGTGACCATGTCTTTCTCCAACTGGATGACATGGTCAGGATCGGCCGGCGGGGCCGCCGGCCGCTATTCCCAGAAATGGGCATAGTCAGCGCTTCAGGATATCGTTGAAGCTGATCGACCCGTCGAACAGGGCCTGGACCGCGAGCATTGTTCTCTTTCCCACACCGAAGCGCTCCCGGGCCTGCTTGAGATGGCGGACCACGGTTTCGTGCTGAATTCCGAGGATCCGGCTTATCTCCCAATCCGATTTGCCGCGTGCGACCCACAGAACGCATTCGCGCTGGCGATCGGTGAGCCGGGGCGCGGGATGAACGCGCGGCGAGCGCACCCGCCACAGGCGGCGGGCCGCCTCGAAGGCAAAGGCGCCGACGAGCTGGGCGACCGGCAGGTCCTCCTCGCGAATTGCCGTACCGGCGGGATTGGCGAAGGAGCAGGAACCGTTGGATTCGCCGGGCACGTTCGCCGGTACGGTGAAGCCGTCGCCTATTCCTCGCCCTTCGCCGTGCATCAATATTTCATGATCCTTGGCCGTCATGGCGATCATCCGCGGGATCTCGGACCAGGCGAAGCCGACGCTGGTCATATGACTTGCCCGGTGCACGGGGTCGGACACGCCGAGACTGTTCTCGTCATAATAGTCCACCCAGTCGCCCGGATAATTGTGCAGCCGGATCGCGGGCTCGGCGGAGAGCCTGATATCGACATGATGAGTGAGCGCGAAATAGGAGAAGCCAAGCTCGCGCGAGACGATGCCCAGCGCATCGGCAAGCTCGCTTTCGGTATTCGTCTCGCTCACGTCGCGAAGGAAAAACTCGGCACGCTCGAACGGATGCATGAACCCCTGCACTCACGCGACCGGAGGGACGTCACCAAGCCATCCTCGCCCCCGTTCCCGCTTTCCAGGGCCCCCGCACGGGTCTCAACCGGCGGAAGCGCCACTTATCTTGTTTGCCGATTCTATAGGTTTTTCATGGGATTCCAACAGTCATGCCCTTATTATTTGATGATTATTTCGGAGCCGTCGTCAATTCAGGTTAACGCCGGTCGGCTCCGGCGAAGTCGCGCGCCCGGGATTGCGCCTCCAGAGACGAGGTTTGCCTAACGCGCGCCTCATCGACCAATTCGAGGCCGAAGCCGGCCTTTGCGCCGATGATCGGGACCTTCGCTCACTGCTCGAGCGAGTAACCCGCGAGCTCGGGTTCGACTATTTCGCGTTACTTCATCATGCCAGCCTCACCTCCCCGAGGCCGCAACTCATCCGTATAGACACCTACCCGAGCGGCTGGGGCGAGGAGCTGGCCGCGCACGATCTGATCGGTGCCGATCCGGTCCATCGGGCCTGCGCGCGCACCAATATCGGCTTCGCCTGGCCCGAATTGCCCGCGCTGGTGACGATCGATCGCAGGGGCCGCGAGATATTCGAGCGCGCTGTGCGCTTCGGCATCGGCGACGGCTTCACGATTCCGGTTAACGTGCCTGGCGAGCCGGCCGGATCCTGCTCGTTCGCGGTCCCGCCGGGCGCTGAGCTCCCTGCCGATCGGCTGCTCAGCGCCGAGCAGATCGGCGCGCATGCGTTTCGCGCGGCGCGGAGGATTCACAATTATCCGGCCTCGGCACGCTGTCCCCATCTGAGCCGCCGGGAGCGGCAATGCGTCAGCCTTCTCGCGGCGGGGAAGACGGACTGGGAGATCGCCAAGATCCTGGGGATCAGCGTCGAGACGGTCCATCAATATGTGAAGAGAGCCCGCGCGGCTTATGACGTCGTCAGCCGCGCGCAGCTCGTGGCTTGCAGTCTGAGGGACGCCCTGGTCAGTTTCGACGAGGCAATTCCCCCAGATGGGTGAATAGGTTAGCCCCCGCGATCACGCTTGGATCGACCGATGGGACCGGTCGGGTCAGGAATCGATTGGAGAGACGGGCAGGCTTACGCGCCTCTGCTCTTGGCCGACCGCTCGATCATCGCCTGGGAATGGCTTCGGCGCGATCCCGGTTACCGCCGAGCCGCGCTGGCAGCGGGAGGCCTGGATGGGAGGGGCGAGGCCCCGGCGCCGGGTGCGTGGGGCCTGTGCGCGTTCGAGCATCCAGACGTCGCGGCTCCTCGGGCGCGACCCTTCTGGAAAATCGAGGTTCACCCTGCCGTGCTTGAGGCGGCCGCGGAATGCGGGCGATCGGAGGACGACAGTATCGATCTCGGGCGACTTGATGGCGTTGTCAGTGTTGTCGGTACCGGGTGCGGCACCGAACATGTCCTGATCTGCGACGGGCTGCGCGCGATCAGGCTGGACATAATCGAGGGGTCGATCGGGGCGGGGTCCGTGCAGTTTCGCTATCGCCTCGCCGGGCTCGCCTACGCCGAGAGCAAGCTGCCGACCCTGCGGCGCTTCCTGGCCCACTGCCGCACCGGGCGGTTCAGCCGCTCGCTTCATCCGGCGGAGACCAGGGCGGCACGGTGGCTGTCGATGCTTCGCGCCCATGACGCGATCGCGGCCGGTGCGACCCAGCGTGAAATCGCGGCAATGCTGCTCAATGCGGAGGCTGCGCAGCCGAAATGGCGCGTCGGTTCGCCCTCCCTGCGCTCGCGGGTGCAGCGGCTGGTGCGTGGTGCCGCACTGATGGCGGCTGGCGGCTACCGGGCCTTGCTCAACGATGGACGCCGGTCAGCCTCCCAATGACTGTCTGTAACGAAAGATGACCCCCATTGTGTACGGAAGGCGTCGGCCGGCTACTTGTCTTTTCTTGCAGAAGTGGCACTCTCCGGAAGCGACTTAGAGTCGTCTGTACCGGTCGCCTCTGACTTGACCGTGCTTTCGCGTTTCGATCGGACGGAGGGAGGGGGCAATGGCTACGACTTTACGCTGTCTGCTGGCGGCTTTCATCGCGATCTGCGGCTTGAGCTGGAGTTCCGCGGCTGCTGCCTGGGGTGATGCGGGCCACCGCACCGTCTGCGAGATCGCCTGGCGCAATCTCACGCCGCGAACCCAGGCCGAGGTGCTTCGGCTGCTCGCCGCGCACCCCGTGATTCCCGTTCGCGCGCCGCGAAATCGCCAGCTGGGCTGGGCCTGCACTTATCCCGACAATGTCGTGACCGGGGGACCGGCCAGGCGAGCACCGGAGCATTTCGTGAATTATGCTCGAAGCACTGTCGCGGTCGACCGGACCTCGGGCTGCGGCGGTGCGCCGCTGTGCGTCATCTCCGCCATCATCGGCGACTTCGCGAGGCTCCGAAACACCGCTTTGTCCGACGAAGACCGGTCGGAAGCCCTGATCTATCTCGGCCACTGGTTCGGGGACATCCACCAGCCGCTGCACAGTTCGTTCAGGGACGACCAGGGCGGCAATGAAGTCAACTCGAGAGGCAGGTGCACGAGGAGCCTTCACTCGACCTGGGACACATGCATCCTCGTCCAGCGCATCTACAATGACGATTCGTCGCCGACGGTCGAGGGCGTGCAGGCGGTCGCGGCCGGCTGGTCCGCCGGCGTGACCGATCTCGAGCGGGCGTCCTGGCTCTCCTCCTTCCCCTGGCAATGGTCGGCGGAATCCTATGAGATCACCATCCGCCCGATCGTCGGCTATTGCATCTCGATCCAGGGCTCGTGCCAATATTCGCAGTCGCAAATGGCCTTCATCGAAGGCCGGCCGAAAACCAGCGTCCTTATCGACGACGACTATATGAACGGCGCGATCACGATCATCCAGCGGCGGATCACTCAGGGGGGCGTCCGCCTTGCCCATTATCTCAACTTCGCGCTCGACCCGGCCTATCGCGGCGAGGCGTCATGAGCAAAGGTGCCGCTCGCCTGGTCGCACCGTTCCTGCTCGGCCTGACGCTTGGCGCGGCTCCGGCGCTCGCTTTGCAGTCCGATGCTCAGGTCAAGCAGCGGCTGATCCGGGAGTCGATCGCCGCTTATCCAGGGTCCTGCCCCTGCCCGTACAGCACCGATCGGGCGGGGAGATCCTGCGGCCGCCGAAGTGCCTACAGCAGGCCGGGCGGCTACGCGCCCTTATGCTATCCGGCCGATGTCACGGCGGCCCAGGTTCAGCAGGCACGGGGGCGCTGAAGCGGGGCGCGAAGGCGCGGCGACTAAGTGGTCCGACCTTCGCACAACCGCGCGGCCCTTCTGGCGAGATGAGGGAGCCGGTGGCTCGAGATGTGCCAGTAGCTCGAGCAGGCAAATGGCGACGTCCTGGGAGCGGCCGGTCGCGACGGGGCCATCGCCGGCATTCCTCCATTTCGGATCAATCGCCGCTCGCAATGTAGGATTTGGTCCGTCAGCCCGTCATGGAAGAACGCCCATTGCCTGAAGGAGGCCGCCGTGGCCCCGCTCGACTGCCAGACCCGCACGCCGCCACCGGCCCCGCCCGCGCAGCCGGCCATGACCCTGCTCGGCTATCTTCACGGCGAGCGGGTGGACGGGACCTATCTCGTCGTCGCGGTCTTTCGCGTGGGCGAGGACATTAGGCTCTCAAGTCCGGAGGGCTCACATACCTGCCTGCCTTCGGTCGAGGATATCGAGGGGGCCAAAAGCGAAGCACTTCAGGTCTTCGGGATCTGGCGCTGGGTGTTTCAGCCGGCCTGACTGAGCCATAACAAGTTCTTCCACACGGGCGTTCTGATCTCTAAAGGGCCTCAAAATCCTGAGGAGCAATTGATGTCCGATCAGCCGCAGCCTAATCTTACCGAACTCACGGTCGATCTTCTCGCCGCTTTCGTTTCGAACAACAGCGTGGGCGCGCGGGATCTTCCCGAACTCATCGCTTCGACTCACGCCGCGCTTTCCGCGCTCGAGGGCAATGGGGCCGCCGGGGAACCCGCGGCGGAGCCAGAGCCGGAGCCTGAGGAATTTGCGCCCGCGGTGTCGGCCCGCAAGTCGCTCGGCAAGAGGGAGCACATCCTCTCGATGATCGACGGCAAGCCCTACAAGACCCTCAAGCGCCACCTGTCGCGCCACGGGCTGACGCCGGATCAGTATCGCGCGCGCTACCGGCTCCCCGCCGACTATCCGATGGTCGCCCCGGCTTATTCGGAGGCGCGCCGGGAAGTGGCGAAGCGGCTCGGGCTCGGCCGCAAGCCCGGAGCGAAGCGCAAGGCGAAGCCGAAAGCCGGCTGATCGGCGGCTCGCGCTAGGGCGTGCGCCGGCGCCGGCCCCGATCGGGCGGCGCGGATGGGGTGTCGCCATCGATCGCGCTGTCTTCCAGACAATGAACGGCCATCGAGAGATGCGCGCCGGCCTGGTGGAGATCGAGCTGGTCGAGCCGAGCGAGGAGGCGCGTTAGTTCAAGACGCACGTCCCGGACCGCCCGATCGTCAGTCGCTGTCATCTTGCCGCCTTGCCTCGCGCCAGGGATCTGCCCGAGCATAGACGCCCCGGGAGTTAACTCCCCCCCGATTTCGTGTAAATCGTCCGCCATGCCGAAGGGGACTCATCATGATGAGGTCGGCCTGCTGATGCGCGATGGGCCATATCTCGTGCTCCGGCGCGACGATGGCGGGCGCTGGCGCCTGAATGCCGACGCGAAGGCCGACGATCTGCTCGGCCGCCGGATCCGGGTCCTGGGGACAAGGTCGGGGTTCGACCTCCTCGATGTGCAGCGGATCGAACCGTGCTGACCGATTGGGAGCTTTGGGCGGTGGCCGACGCCACGCTGAAGCTTCACGGCGGTCGGACGCCGGTCTTCGTCGCCGAACGCATCGGCGCGCTGGCCGCGGCAGGGGATGTCGACGGGGTCGTCGCCTGGCGGGCGATCGCGCACCGGATCGTGGCGCTTCGCGCGTCGGCGCCGCAGATTTCCGACGCCTGAGGCGATGGCGGAGGACCCGCTCGCGAGGCTGACCGAGGCGCAGCGGGAGGTCCTGAGGCTCTGGTCCATGCGAAAGAGCGCCAAGGAGATCGGACGCGAGCTCGGCATCACGCATTGGGCAGTCAACGAGCGACTCCGGTCGGCGCGGCGGGTTCTCGGCGTCGCCAGCAGCGGCGAGGCGGCCCGCCTGCTCGCGGCGGCGGAGGCCGGCGGCACCTACAAGCGGCTTGTATGCGACGCGCCGCAGCTTGCGACATCAGGCGATCACGTGATCTTCCCGGAGCATGACGAGGACGGGGAAGAGCCGTCTCGGGCGCACCGCTCACAGGTGCGGGAGGAGGGAGCGCCCTGGCAGGCGCCTCCTTCGGGCCTGAGGCTTCCGCTTCCCCGCTACCGGGGAGACCAAAATGACCTGACGATCAGAAACCGCCTCATCTGGATCGGTGCGATCGCCATTGCCGCGGTCGTCATCCTCGGGGCACTGATTACCATCTCCTCGGGCGTCGTGCGGCTGGTCGCACAGATCCTGCGCGCCTTCGCCTGAGCCAGCCTGACAGCAACACGAAAGACGTGCGGTCGAACCTCGATCGCCGGGAGGACAGACTCATGCGTCATCCACTGATCGCCTCGGCCCGCAGAATCGCGGGCGAACTCAAGAACTCTGAGACACATTGCGACACCGCTCTGGCCAGCCATTCGCGGCTGCTTGCGACCATGCTCGATGCGCGTGTGGAAGGCGGCCTCCCCTCCCGCACCGGCCGCGCGGCGCTCGGCGGGGCCGCCGACGCGATCGCCCATGCGGCCAAGGCGCGCGAGATGCTGCTCGACGCGCATGACGAGCTGGCGCAGCTCGACATGCGCGAACTCGCGGCCGGCGATCTGTCCGAATGTCCCGAGAAATGGGTCACGGGCGCGCAGCTTGCCGTCGTCGAGACGGACGCGAATGCGGCCTGACCCGCCGGCCCGTGATGGTTGACGGGAGGCCGGCGCGATGATCGACTGGCGCCATGCGCATGATCGCGTTTGCCCTGCTGCTCGTCGCATGCACCATCTACGCGCTCGCGCGCGGCGGGCGGCCGGAGCGGCTCGGCGCCCTCACCATGTTCGTAGGCTGCGTCCTGACGCTTGCGGTGAACTCGCCGCTGTCGGAGCGCTACGCGTCGGTCGAAATGGCGATCCTCGTCATCGATGCGGCCATGCTCGCAATCTTCGCCGCCATCGCCCTCACCTCGGATCGGTACTGGCCATTATGGGTGACCGCGCTCCAGCTCCTCGTCGTCCTGGCGCATATCGCCAAGCTGGCCGATCCGGAGATGCTCCGAAACGGCTACGGGTTCGTAATGGCGGTTTGGAGCTATCCCCAGCTTCTGGCGATCGCGTTGGGGACCCGGGCGCACCATCTCGGCAGGACAAGGCCGGCCGCCGTCACTTGAGAAATCTTCTCCTGCCGTTCGGAGGGAAAGCGGCCGGGGACCTCAGCCGCCGCCTCCTCGACGAATTCGGGTCGTTGGCCGCGACGCTGGCGGCGCCGCGGCGCCGGCTTGACGCGCTTCTCGCCGACCAGCCCGGAGTCGCGCTTCATCTCGCGCGCGTCGGCGGCGCGATGCTCCATGCCCTGCGCGAAGAGGCGTTGCCCGGCGCTTCGATCGCTGGAACCCAAGCCCTGGCGCGCTATCTGCGCGCCGACATGGGCTATCGCCCGTGCGAGCAGCTGCGCGTCCTGTTCCTCGCGACCGGCAACCGGCTGGTCGCGGACGAGGTGATGATCCAGGGGTCGATCGACAGCGCGTCGATGCTGCCGCGCCCGATCGTCCACCGGGCGCTCGATCTCGGCGCGAGCGGGCTCATCCTCGTCCACAATCATCCCGGCGGCAGTCCCGAGCCGAGCCTGGCGGATCTGGAGGCGACGAGGGAGCTGAGCGCCGCCTGCCGTCCATTGGAGATCATCGTCCACGACCATCTCATCGTTGCCCGGGGCGGTTGGACGAGCCTGCGGATGAAGGGCCTGCTGTAGCGGATCAACGGGATGGGTAGCCGGACCGGCTGGAGATGTCGGGAGCATGCTGGCAGGTTGCCAGTCCGTGACCGTCCGGCCAACTGGGTCGCCTCGATAAGCGCTCCAAGAGCTACGTGTTTAGGTGAGCAACACCTCATCCCCTAATATCCGTATTGGTGTCAGCGGCGTCCGTATCATTCGGGCGCTAGCCAGGAATTTCGTTCTCTGCTTTCGTCGGGCTACTCGGTAATTCCTGTCGCCAAGCTCTGATCGCGTGTACTATGATCCGAATCTTGGGGGAGACTTGCCGTGAAGACACTTTCATTCTTCGCTGCCTTAGTGGCTATATGCGCTCTGCCGGCCGCAGGCCGGGCCGCTCCTCCCTCACCGGGGACCTATGTCGTCCACACGATCGACGTCGGGACCGGCCTCGCGATCTTCGTGGAAGGCTCCGATTTCACGCTGCTCTACGACGCCGGCAGCAATGACGACACGGCACGTGGGGGTGGCAACCGGGTCGTCGCCTATCTGCGCGCCGTACGGCCGGATCTGACGACGATCGACCATGTCATTCTCAGCCATCCGCACAAGGACCATTCGGAGCTCATGCCCGATGTCCTCACCAGCTTTCGGGTGGGTCACATTTGGGATTCGGGTGCCCTGAACAGGATTTGTAGCTACCGGAGCCTGCTCAGCAATATCGCCGCCAACCCCGGCACAATCTATCACAATGCGCTTGGCGGGCCGGGCACGCACAGCGCAGCCTTCGTTGCCCAAAGCTGCTACGGCAGGCGACTGCCGGCTGTCACGATCAACGTCCCCCGCGGCGCGCAGATGACACAGGGTCTCCTCACTGCATTGGGTGTGAACGCCCATATGACATTCCTTCACGCCAACGGCTCACCCCAATCCAGCTTCAACGAGAATAGCGTCGTCGTGAGACTTGATCTCGGCCCGATCCGCATTCTCCTTCCGGGCGACAGCGAAGCCGGCGGCAGAAACCCGCCGACTAATGCGCCGCGACCGAATTCGGTCGAGGGCGAGCTGATAGCGTGCTGCGCGGCCGCCCTCCGTTCGGACATACTGGTCGCCGGACATCACGGCAGCATGACGTCCTCGCGGACCGCCTTTCTCGATGCGGTTGACGCCAGGCAATTCATCGTCTCGGCCGGCCCGACGAGATACGGCTCGGTCACATTGCCCGACGAGGTCGTCCTGGCAGAATATCGACGGCGCGGCCTTGTCTGGCGCACCGATCTTGGCGATGCCGAATGCGGGTCGAATTTGGCGAAGATCGGACCGGACGCTGACGCCCAACCAGGAGGTTGCGACAATGTTCGGATCGTCATCGACGGCCTGGGTCTGGTCTCGGCCGGATATGTTCGCAGCGCCGACTGAGCTGGGCGTGGGGGTACGACGCCGTCATCGTGGTCCCCTCGCAGCCAGCGGCGCTTGGATCTCAATAGACGTCTAACGGGTTATCGAGCTTGCTGGCGTCGCAAGGGATGGAACGATCTCCCGCGTTTGAGACCCTTGCTTCCGACAAGCTCCGTATTGATTGGCGTGCCGGCGCACGGAAGCGCGAGCCGCTTGGCGGAACAAGCCTCGCAGGCCGCCTTTGCGCTTGGGGCGGGTCAGCGCGCACATATGGACGGAAACTGTCTTCGCGTGTCGATTTCAGGAGACCGCTGCGCGAGGGCGAAACCAGGGCTCGGTCGATCGGTCGACCAGCGTGAGCTCATCGGGGAAGCAGCGGCCCTGGAAGGACATCACATCCTCCAGCGAGCCTCGCAACCAAATGTCGTAATCCTCCTCGTGGAGGAGGACTGGCATGCGATTGTGCACGGGTCGGACGGCTTCGTTGCAGTCGGTCATCAAGCCTGAATACCAGGCGCCCCATTCATGACTGTGGTCCCACATGCCAGCCCAGGCAAAGATCGGCCGCTCGTGCACTCTGAACCACGTTCGGGTCTTGCGCCCCTCCTCGCCTTCGGCCTCGCAGAAGCCGGTGAGCGGAATGAGGCAGCGGCGGTCCGGGCGCGAAGCTATGAGATGCCAGGGGAATTTGCCGAGATTGGCAATGTTGTTGACCGGCTTCGGCTTGATCGGGAGGCCGGTCTTCTTGCTTTTCTGCCGCATCGGCCAGCCCCAGGCCATCGACTGCAGGATGCGCTCGCCGCCCTCCTCGCGGACGACCATGCCGATGCCGCCAGGATAGACATCTCCTTCGCCAGCGTTGAAGTTGAGCGGAATTTGCGCGCGGAAGGCCGAAGCGATCTCGGCGGCGCTGGCTTTGGTTGTGTAGAGGTTGCACATGGAGCCACGATAGCATGTGCACAGGCGATGTCAGCCAGGAGTGAAGAGGCGAATGCCCGACGTGTCCGATGGAATGTCCGGATCTGACCGAGAGCGGAAAGGCGGATTTTGGCGAAACGCACCGTAAGAGCGGACATCTCGCGGACTTGTTCGTAGGGCTCGAATGCAACGGTATCGGCAATTTTGTTGCACACAGAGGTCTTTATCTCAGTATGCTATAAACTGAGCAATATGCTGCTTTGCGCTAATCCAAGCCGCCTCTTGGCACAGCGGGCTTGTCAGAACCGGTCGTTTGCCTCGACCAGCGGCCTCACGGCAGGAGTCGACCAATGGCCCACGTTGTGCCAGCAGCCGCGATGCACGCGGAGCTCATCAATCTTTCCTGTGTCGAAAAAGTTGGGGGCTGGTGATACCATCCCCGGCTCGGAATTATAGCTCACTGGGGTTAGGGACAATGGTCGAGCCAACGGCTGATAGCCTCCTCGCGGAAGAATATCTCTGGCTTCAGAGGCGGATCGAGGATTTCGATACGCGCCTGCTGACGATCAAGGCATGGAGCGTCACCTTTGCTGCAGGGGCAATCGGCCTCGCCTGGCAGCAGGCCAGCCCGCAGCTTCTCTTCGTTTCCGCAATCAGCGCGTTCGCCTTCTGGATGATTGAAACCGTAGTAAAATCCCATCAAAGGGCTCATTATCCGCGTCTGGATGCGATCGAGGATCATTTCGCCGGAACGGTCAGCACATCACCCATGCAGATTTCAAAATCCTGGCGCCTCACATTCTATGCCAGAGGCAAAGCTCGCCGTTATTTCGCGCACGCTGGATACCCTAATGTCTACTTGCCCCATGCGCTCATCATCGTAACTGCGCTTGGGATTTTCTTCCTCGCACCGCCGGTAGAGTAAAGCACACACGCTCCAACGCTTCGATCGGAGTTGACTAAGCGACGCAATAAACTGGCAGTGATTTCAGTTCTGACTGGTCGATATCTATATTTGACGATCTATCAGCGAATTGACTGGGCGGGTAACAAGGAGGCAAATGCAGCCGCTATCCCATACGTTCGCTTCGTGGAAGTCGTGGACGCGGTAAATGACCGCTATGGGCGCGAGGCAGACCAAGCGTTGGCGCAAAGCCGGGTTTGATTTGGGAGGCCGCGAACTCCGCGTGACGGATTAGACATGGAGCAGCTCTCGGGATCGCTCGCCCCCTCGCCTGGAGTTGGACGAGATCGTCTCGACGTCCGTCTTCGGGAAGCCTCCACACTCTTGGGGCCGCGCGAGACGGGTAGAGCTCACCGTCGAACCGGCAATAGCTCTCGTGTGGTTCTCGCCTCGGCCGATCTGCCGCGAGAGAGGGTGGGCATGTCATCTTCTTCGTCTCAACTCATGCTTCCAGTCGATTTCGTTCGGCATGGGCAGGCTGTCGTCATTCGCGGCATCGTCGACGAGGTCCAGCGCTGGCTGGCGGCGGTCGCAGACCCGGCATCTGAAATGCCTGGGTACGTCGCGGAGCCAGTCGGTCCAGCCCTTGCGTTTGAACAGCCACCAGACCGAGGCGGCCGGGAATATCCGCGCCCGCCTGCATCCCCGGCAGGTGAATTTGAGCGAGACATGATGCGCGGTCGCGTCGAACAGGTCGCGGACGGGGTTGGCGGTATCGCGGAGCGGGGGCACGGCCCGCGGTCAGCCGTCCTGATCGCCGGTGTCGCGCTCGACGACCCGCTCGCAGGCCTTGCGGGTGACGAACTGGACGAGGTCCGCCCAGCCGAGATTGTCGCGCGCGATCGGCGCCTCACCGGTCATCCGCAGCCAATGGTCGTGCAGCACCTCGCCCACCGACTGCGCCTCGTCGTAGGACAATATGGGCAGTGTCGTCATCTCTCGCTCCGTCCGAATCGCTTGCGGCTGTTCTATATATGTTCCAATGGCCGAGTCCATGTCGATGTTCCGCGAGCAGCTGCTGTTGAGGGCCCTGGCGGTGCTCTGCGAGATCGCGGACGAGTGCGGAAGGCAGCCGGCGCCGAAGAATCTGAGCCTTCGCTTCATCCTCGCCTACACGTTCGTCGCCGCCGGCGCGGACCCGAAGCTCAAATGGATCTGGAACAGGTTCTGGGAGAGCGCGACCACGGCACTCGACCGGTCGCGGCCGATGGACGACTATCTGCGCGGCACCGGCGCGCGCAGCGCGTTGAGTGGCATCTGCCGGGAGGTCGGCTATCCGAACGACCATGAATTCCTGCAGATGCTGCGCGCGCATGCGAAGGTGCGCGGGCCCGGGAAGGAGCCGCCGGCGTCGCCGCCCGTCCACGCCAATGACGAATAGGGCGGCGACGATGTCGCCTGATGGAGCGCGAGATCCCCGTCTGCGCGCGGCAGGGCAATTTGCTATGTCCTTCCCATGATCGACGAGATCGCCCGGGAGCGAGCACTGAACCGGCACGGCATTCCTTTGTGCCTGCACGTGCCGATCGCCGCCGTGGATGAGGCCGCCATCGCCACTTATGTCGGCGAGATAAAGGTGGTGCTGTCGGGCGGTGGTCAGCGCCGCGCCTTCCTGGTCGAGGCCTATCCGCCCGAGCCGCGCGATCCCTGCTATCCGATCTGGGACGAGCCTGGATCGGCGATGCTTCACCAGTCGATGCAGGTCTGGGTGCATGTCGGCTATACGCGATACCGCCGGGCCTACCGGCGGGCCTTTCCGGATGCCGAACTGGGCGAGATGGTGCTGAGCCACGCCATGAACCGGCGGATCGCAGCGCTGAAGGGATTCGACTTCGTGCGGATCACGCCGACATCGCGGAGCGCCAATTCGAGCAGTGCGTTCGTGGAAGGGTGGGGCAAGGCCCTGCACGCCGAACCGGGTCAGATGGAAGCAAATCGCCGGCGGGGAGTCTTCATCGAATATGCCGATATCACCGACCTGATGCTGATGCTCGACATCAAGCTTGGCGGGGGCGTCATGGACATCGTGAACGAGGGCCGGAAGCTGGTTCGGCCAAGGAGCTAACGAAGAAGCGGGGGGGTAGTGCCCTCGGGGCTCGCGCGGCAAGCCCTTCGGGCAGCGAGGCGCCGACTGAGTGCGCCCCGCATCAATTAGACCCAGGGTTCCGGCCCGGTGCTTGACGCATAATTCCGGATTATCGACCGCTCGGCACTTGCCGAACCTCTTGTCCGTCAGCCGCATTCCCGCGGCACTGGCCCTGCTGGCGGTCTATCGGCCCGACAATGCGACGCGTGCTGGGGTGGCTC
>Ga0190275_10000062_pt1 | contig 137067 bp, 71 predicted proteins | sample Popmic550T_FD_133745 | JGI IMG/M metagenome (GOLD analysis project Ga0190275, IMG submission 133745) | Populus adjacent soil microbial communities from riparian zone of Yellowstone River, Montana, USA - 550 T | ecosystem: Environmental > Terrestrial > Soil > Riparian zone > Trees stand... | reverse complement strand
CAGCAGCACAAGCTCGTCTACGACGTGTTCGGCGCCGAGGTCGGCGGACCGATCCACGCCCTCTCGATCAAGACTTCGACTCCCGGAGGAACGTCATGACGAACACCGAGATCCGCGAGTTCATCGACAACGCGATCGCCGAGAACCCGGTGATGCTGTTCATGAAGGGCAGCCCCGAGCAGCCGGCCTGCGGCTTCTCCGCGCGCACCGCCGCCTGCCTCAACGCGCTCGGCGTCCGCTACGCCGCGCTCGACATCCTGCCCGACCAGCGCATCCGCGAGGAGCTCTCCGGCCTGTCCGGCTGGCCGACGATCCCGCAGCTGTTCGTCAAGGGCGAGCTGGTCGGCGGTGCCGACATCGTCACCGAGATGTACGAGTCCGGCGAGCTCGCCGAGCTGCTCGAGGCCGAGCAGCCCGAGGACGCCGAGGATGCCGCCGCGCAGTCCGAGGCCCCGGTCGGCAACGGTCGCATCCCGTTGGAGAACAACCTCGACTAGTCGGTCAGCGGCGGTTCGCCGCTGTTCGCTGCAGGTGCTCCACGATGCGGTGCGACTCGTGGATGACCTGCTCGCCGTCGATGAGCACCGGGACGCGGTCCTGACCGGTCAGGTCGATGACCTCGAGGCGGTTGCGACGGCGGTACGGGACCCGCACCTCGCCATAGTCGATGCCGAGTCCCTGGAGCTTGCGCGCGACCTTCCCGCAACGGCAGACATAGTCGGTCGGAGCGTTGCAGCGATAGAGAACGGCCATGGCGGCCTAGGCTAGCGCCGGGCGCGCCGGTAGAGTCCGGCTCGATGCCGGTCTCCGTCGTTACGGACACCACCGGATACCTGCCGCGGGAGCTGGTCGACCGCTACGGGATCACGGAGGTTCCGCTCTATGTCGTCTTCGCCGACCGCACGGTCAAGGAGACCGAGATCACCGACTATCCGGCGTTCTTCGAGGAGCTGCGGCGGGCGGACAGCCTGCCGAAGACCTCGCAGCCGTCGATCGGCGACTTCATCGCCGCCTTCGAGCCGCTGTTGGCCCGCGGCGACGAGATCGCCTCGATCCACATATCGGGCGGCGTGTCGGGCACCGTCGACTCCGCCCGCCAGGCGGCCGAGCAGCTCGAGCGCGACGGCCGCGGCGGCGAGCGCGTGCGGATCGTCGACTCCTCGACGGCCGCCGGCGGACAGGGCATCGTCACGCTCGCCGCGGCCCGCTGCGCGCAGCTCGGCGGAACGCTCGACGAGGTCGTCGACGCCGCCAACCGCGCCCGTGCCGAGCTGAAGATGTGGTTCGCGATCGGCACGCTCGAGTTCCTCAAGCGCAGTGGCCGGATCGGCGCCGCGAGCGCCTGGATCGGCTCTACGCTGAAGATCAAGCCGATCCTGACCGTCGAGCGCGAGCTGAGCCCGGTCGAGCGCGTGCGGACCAGCGCGCGGATGTTCGAGCGGCTGGTCGACTACGCACAGCAGCGCCACGACTCGGGCGCGGATGCCTGGGTCGTCCAGCACATCGCGGCGCCGGAGCAGGCAGAGCGACTGGCGGAGCGCTGCCACGAGGTCTTCGGCCGCGATCCGCTCTACGTCAGCGAGGTTGGGCCGGTGCTGAGCGCGCACACCGGCCCCGGGATGCTGGGCGTCGGCTCCGTGCCGGCGCACTTCTTCGACTGAGCCGTCCGGGCCGGACGGCAATCTTCGCCGTATGAATCACGACGCTCCCGCGGCGCGGTCGGTCGTCCGCACCGTCCTGATCGTCGTTGCGGTGTTCGTCTGCCTGTACCTGATCTACCTGCTGCGCAAGCCGATCGGCTGGCTGCTGATCGCGACGTTCCTCGCGATCGCGCTGTCCGGCCCGGTCAACGTGCTGCACCGCCGCATGCGCCGCGGGTTCGCGATCGGGATCGTCTATCTCGGGCTGCTGATGATCCCGATCGGGATCGGAGCGCTGATCGTCCCGCCGATCGTCAACGGCGCCGAGGACTTGGCCCAGAACGCGCCGGCCTACGCGGAGGACGTCACCAAGTTTGTCAACGAGAACGAGCGGCTGCAGAAGCTCAACGACGACTACGACATCACGTCCAAGCTGCAGGAGGAGGCGGCCAAGCTGCCCGAGAAGCTCGGCGACGCGGCGAGCGTGCTGAGCGACGTCGGGCTGGGGATCGTCAACTCGATCTTCGCCGTCGTGACGATCCTGATCCTGACGGCATTCATGCTCGGAGGCGGGCGGCGCTGGATCATGGCGGGACTGCGCTTCGTGCCGGAGGACCGCGCGGACCGGGTCGAGCGCGTCTTCGACCGTTCCGCACGTGCGGTCGGCAACTACGTCGCGGGCGCTCTCGCGCAGGCGCTGCTCGCCGCGGTGACGTCGTTCGTGGTGCTGAAGATCCTTGGCGTCCCGTTCGCCGCGCCGCTGGCGCTGATCGTCTTCTTCTTCGACCTGATCCCGATGGTCGGCGCGACGATCGGCGCGGTCATCGTCGGCGTCGTGACGCTGTTCGGCGACTTCCCCGCAGACACGATCATCTGGGTCGTCTGGTCGATCGTCTACCAGCAGGTCGAGAACAACCTCGTCCAGCCGCAGATCCAGAAGCGGGCGGTCGACATCAACCCATTCCTGGTGATCGTCTCCGTCCTGTTCGGTGGGACGCTGCTCGGCGTGCTCGGCGCGCTGATGGCGGTACCGGTAGCGGCGACGATCCAGATCGCGCTGCGCGAGTGGGCCGACCTGCAGGGCATCCGCGCCCGCAACGACGACGAGCCGACGGAGCCGCCGCCGGGCCCGCCGATCGAGCCGGCGCCTGCCTAGCGCCTAGTTAGCGGCGACGGCGGAAGAGGCTGACCGCGGCGGCGATACCGCCGCCGACGACGAAGCCGGTGACCGCCGCCGTGGTCAGGGCGGCATTGCGGTTCTCCGAGAGCTGGCGGCGCCAGTCGGCGATCTCGGTCACCTTCGAGCGTAGGTCGTTGACCGAGAACGCCAGCTCGCGCCGGGTCTCCTCGATCGAAGCTCGGATCTGCTCGGGAGAGCGGTTGGCTGGCACGCTCGAAGTCATGGCTTGAGTGTCTCCTGTGCGGGATGGGCCTCTAGCGCGTCGCGGGTGATCTTCGCCTGCTCGATCGCCATGTCAGGCGTCGGCGGCCCGGCCTTGAGCCACTTCGCGGCCAGCATCCCGGCGATGATCCCGAGGATCACGAGAATCAGGGTGACGACGGCGAAACCGACCCAGACTTGGACCTGGAACGCCTGAACGATCCCCCAGGCCGCTGTCTGAAGGAACATCACCAGCGCAAAGATCAGGAAGACGCCGGCGGCAACGCCGATTCCGGCCCCCCGCCCCATCTTCTTCGCCTTCGCGAGCATCTCGGCCTTGGCGAGCTCGATCTCCTCGCGGACCAGCAGCGACCCCTTCTCGGAGACCTCCGAGACGATGTCGCCAAGACTCTTGTCGGTGCCGTTGGGACCAGGCATGCTCATCGCCGTACCCGCTTGAGGATCTGCGCAAGCACGAGTCCCCCAGCGAACGCGGCGCCGACGAACAGCTCCGGGCGCTGCGCGAACGCATCGTCCTCGCCGGCGGCATGCGCCGTCGCGGGCGATGGACCCGTTGCTCCGACAGGGGGGAACTCGCGGGTGGCATGCTCGCCCGAAGCGCCGGTTCCCTGAGCAGAGGACTCCATCAGGCGTCCGGCGGATCCTCGTCGAAGACGCGTACCCATATCTGGGCGGCGATCCGGTGGGCGACGATCGTTGATAGCGCGCTGACGCCGGCGAGCACTCCGCTCCACATCAGCCGCTTGACGAGTTCGTTCTGCATCGTCCGGCGATTCAACCAGATACCGCGGGCGTAGTCGGCGACGGCGAGACCTCGAGCCCGCCGCAGATCGCCTCGACGACGAGTGTCTTGGCGCGCTCGAACTCCTCCTCGGTCTGCGGCAGCAGATCGAAGATCCAGCCCGACAGCAGCTGCTCGATCGCGCCGTAGAAGCACATCGCCGCGAACTGGGCCGAGATGTCCTGCTTGAAGGTCCCGTCCTGACGCGCCGACTCGACGATCTGGGCGATCTTCGCGTAGGCCTCGCGGATCTTCTCGAGATGCAGCCGGCCGAACGAGTTGGCGGCGCGCGTGACCTCGACGATGATCACCTTCATCAGGTCGGGCTCGTGGCGGTAGGAGTCGATGATGAAGCCGGCGACCTGGTGCAGCTTCTCGCGCGGGGCGAGCTCGTCGCGGCCGTCGATCTCGCCGATCGCGTCGAGCATGATCTGCCAGCGCTCGAGGAAGAGCTCGTTGAGCATCTCCTCCTTCGAGTCGAAGTAGTGGTAGACGAGGCCGTAGGCGACGCCCGCCTCGTCGGCGACGTCGGAGACGCGGCAGTGGTGGAAGCCCTGGCGGGCGAAGACGGTGATCGCGGCGTCGAGGATCAGGCGGCGCTTGTCGACGGCGCCGGGGCGCGGGGCGGCGGCCATCAGGCGCCCGCCTCCCCGGGCCAGCGGTATGCCGCCGGGACGCGGTTGGCGAGGCTCGGCAGAGTCGCGCGGACCTCGTCCTGGCGGGCGAGGTCGACGTCGGCGGCGACGAAGCACTCCTCGTCGGCCGCGCGCGCGAGCACGTCGCCCCACGGGTCGACGATCTGCGAGCCGCCATAGCTCTCCATGCCGCCGGGATGGACGCCGATCTGGTCGGGGGCGACGACGAATGCCTGGTTCTCGATCGCCCGGGCCCGCACGAGGGTGTCCCAGTGCGCGGCGCCGGTGACGGCAGTGAAAGCGGACGGCACGCTGAGCACGCGCGCCCCGCGTACCGCGAGGATGCGGAACAGCTCGGGGAAGCGCAGGTCGTAGCAGACGGTCAGCCCGAGGCTGACGCCGTCGGCGGCCTCGCTCGTGACGATCTCGTCGCCGGCCTGCTCGGACTCCGACTCGCGGTACTCGCGCCCGCCGACGGTGACGTCGAACATGTGGATCTTGCGGTAGAGCGCGCGGTCAACGCCGTCTGGTCCGATGTGGACCGAGGTGTTGGAGAGCTTGTCGTGACCGTCGCGGCGCTCGGCGATCGAGCCGGCGACGAGGTCGATGCCCAGCTCGCGGGCGAGCGACCGCGCCCAGCCCATCGTCGGCCCGTCGAGCGGCTCGGCGCCCCGGACCAGATCGTCATGCGTGCCGATCGCGTTGAACTTCTCCGGCAGCACGACGAGCGTGGAGCCATCCGCGGCGGCCGCGCGCACCAGCCGCTCGGCGGTCGCCAGGTTGCGCTGCTTGTCAGCGGTGGAGTTCATCTGAATGGCTGCGGCTCGCACCGACACTCCCTGAGCCAGATTGACTCGTCAGTCAACGAGCATAACGCCGCGGGCGGCGCTCACGCCAGCGAGCTCGACGGTCCGCGCTCGCGGACGACCATCTCGAGACCGCCGCGTGGGCTCAGCGTCGGCATCTGGCGAACGGTCATCGTGCGTCCCGGCTGCAGCTCGAGTCGGAAGCGCTGAAGCAGCAGCGTGGCGATCGCGCGGATCTCCATCTGACCGAATCGCATCCCGATGCAGGTGCGCGAGCCGCCGCCGAACGGGACGTAGGCGCCCTTCGGCAGCGCGGCCTTGCGCTCGGGCGCGAACCGCTCGGAGACGAACGCCTCGGGGTCCGGGAAGACCTCTGGGAGCCGGTGGCTCGCCCACGAGCAATAGTTGACGTACGAGTTCGCCGGCACATGCACGCCGGCGATCTCGCACGACTCGACCGAGCGGCGCGGGCCGATCCAGGCCGGCGGGTAGAGCCGCAGTGTCTCGTCGAGCGCCATCTCGAGTCGCGGCAGCCCGCCGGCGAGGTGCTCGAGCTGGGGTGCCGCGCCGCCGGGCAGCAGCTCGTCCTGCTCGCCGTAGAGCGCCGCCAGCTCGCGTGGATTGCGGGCCAGCTCGTAGAGCAGGAACGTGACCGTCGACGTGGTCGTGTCGTGGCCGGCGAACAGCAGCGTGATCGCCTGGTCGCGAACCTCGCGGTCGGACAGCGCCGAGCCGTCCTCGTCGGTCGCGGCGAGCAGCATGCCGAGCACGTCGCCCTGGTCGCTGTCCCCGGTCGCGCGCCGGCGGCCGATCTCCGCGTAGACGATCCGGTCGAGCGCGGCGCGCGACCGCATCATGCGACTCCAGGGCGAGCCGGGGCCGCGCAGGACGCGCAGCGCGAAATCGGTGCCGTAGAACGACAGCGCCCGCTCGAACTCGACCGCGGCGCGGGCGCCGGTGTCGCCGTCGTCGGGATCGAGGCCGAGCAGCGCCCGCATCGCGATCCGCATCGCCAGGTTGCGCGCCCAGTGGTAGACGTCGACGACCTCGCCGGGCCGCCAGGCCGCGAGCGCCGCCTCCGCCTCGGCGACCATCGTCGCGGCCGACGCGGCGATCCGCTCGCGGTGGAACGCCGGCAGCATGATCCGCCGCGCGCGGCGGTGGTAGCCGCCGTCGATGGTGAGGAGCCCGTCGCCGAGCAACGGGATCAGGTCGCCGAAGCCGCCCTCGCGCCAATGGAAGTTGCTCGCGTCGGAGACCAGCATCTGGTGGTTGGCCTCCGGACCCAGCGCCCACAGTTGGCGGCTGTGAAGGATCCGCGTCGAGAACACCGGCCCGTGGCGCTCGTAGCAATCGAGCAGGATCGGCAGGGGGTCGCGCGCCATCCGCATCGTGCGACGCATGTCGAAGTCGACCGGGCCCGGCGGATACGGCTCGCGCGTCCGCAGCTCGTCGCGCACGTCGCGCACGACCTTGCGCCACCCGCTCTTGTCGACCGGCGCCGGCCGCTCAACCACATCCATGTTGCCACGGTACCGTGGCCGCATGCCCGAGCTTCCGATCCGGGGCGCCGGCGTGCGCGAGCTTCCGGTTCCGCTGCCCCCGGACCGCCTCCCCGCCTGGCGCGGCGGGCGGCCGCTGAAGCGCTGGCGCTACGTCGGCGTCTACACGTCGGAGCTGATGCTGTGCGTCGGCGACGCGAAGATCGGACCGGTGCCGCAGCGCTGGTGGGCGGTGGTGCTGCCTGGCGGCGCGCTGCGCGAGCGGACGACCTTCGGACGCGGCGGGGTCGCCTTCGACGGCTCGACAGTGCGGGTGGCGGCGAAGGGCGTACGGATCGAGCTGCGGCTCGAGGAGTCGGCCGGCATGGAGATCGTGTCGCCGGTCGACGAGCGCGGGGCCTACATCTGGACGCGCAAGCAGGCCTGCGTGCCGGTGCGCGGGACGGTGGAGCTGGACGGGGCGCGCCACGAGATCGAGGGCGACGCAGGCTTCATCGACGACTCTGCCGGCTACCACCCGCGCCACACCGTCTGGAAGTGGTCGGCGGGCGTCGGCACTGCCGAGGACGGACGACGTGTCGGCTGGAACCTCGTCACCGGCCTCCACGACGACCCGGCCGTCAGCGAGCGCACCCTCTGGGTCGACGGCGAGTCACGGCACGTCGGACCGGTCAAGTTCGCCGCCGACATCACGGAGATCGCCGGCGACGGCCTCGACCTGCGCTTCGACGAGTGGTCGCGCCGCGAGCAATCGACCAACGCGCTGATCATGAGCTCGGCCTACAGCCAGCCATTCGGCGCCTTCAGCGGCCAGCTGGCGGACGGTCTCCAGCTCGCCGAGGGCTACGGCGTCATGGAGGACCACGACGTCCGCTGGTGATCGACCCAGGGGCTCACGCCCCCGGACCCCCGCGGCGCCGTGGCCGCTCGCTGTCAGCTAGAGCGGGATTCGCGGTGACGGCGGAGCTCCTCGACTAGGAGCTTGGAGTGCATGGCGGCGATCAGGTCGCGCAGTGGCTCGGAACCGGCCTCGAGCAGCTCGACGATGCGATCGGGCTCGACGTCGCCCGCTAGGCGCTCGAGGACGACCTCGATCTCCTCCTTGACGAGGCTCTCGAGCGCGCTCTTGTAACGCAGGGTGTCATAGACGGTGAAGCCGATCTCGGTGTCGTAGCCGCCGGCACGGAAACGGCTGATCGCCTCCAGCATGCGCGCGTCGAGCGCGCTGTAGCCGCGGCTGTTCGGAGTCAGGACGCCGATCTCCTCGAGCCGCTCGAGCGCCTCGCGAGGGATGCCGTAGCGGCGCTCGGCCTCGGCGCGCGACGTGCGGCTGCTCTCGCCCCGCTGGGCGCTCTCGAGGATCTTGTCCTCGACCTCGACCAGTGCGCGGGCGCGGTCGGGGTCGTCCGCGAGCACGCGCTTGATCGCCTTCAGCGGCATGAAGCGCTCCTCCTGGAGCCGCTTGATCAGCTGGATGCGGTCGACGAACTCCGGCGGGTAGTACGCCATGTTGCGGGAGGTCTTGACCGGGTCTGGCAGCAGTCCCTCGCGCAGGTAGTGCTTGATCGTTCCCGCGCTGACGCCACTCGCCTCGGCGAGCTCGCTCATCTTCAGCAGGCCGTCGCCGTTGCTCATGGCAGGAACGAGCCGGTGACGTCTACGGCGCGACCGGCGACCGCACCCGCCTCTTCCAGCGCCGCGACCTGCTCGTCGGAGTAGCCGAGCGCCGCCAGGACCTCGTGCGTGTGCTCGCCGAGCGCCGGGCCGGGAGCGTGGACGCCACCGGGCGTGCGCGACAGCTTGACCGGCACGCCGAGCTGGCGAACGGGCTTCTCGGCGCCGGGCTGGTCGAGCTCGACGACCATCTCGCGGGCGCGGACGAGCGCCGAGTCGAGCGCCTCGTCGAGACCGAGCACCGGCTCGAGGCAGCAGTCGTGCTCAGCCGCGAACGCCTCCCACTCCGCTCGTGAGCGACTGGCGAAGATCCGCTCGACCTCGGCGTGGGCATCGGAGCCCGGCGGGTCGAACTGCCTCTCGACCAGGTCGTCGCGGCCGACGCCGTTGCACCACGCCTGCCAGAACTTCGGCTCGAGCGCACCGAGCGAGACGTCGCCGTCGCTGCACGCGTAGGGGCGATAGCAGAGGTACTTGCCGGCCAGCTCGAGGTCGCCGCGCCCGGGTGTGACGCCGTCGGCGAAGAACTTGCCGGCGACCATCGCCAGCCAGGACAGCGCGCCGTCGGCCATCGACACGTCGACCAGCTGTCCCTCCCCCGATCGGTCGCGCTCGCGCAGCGCGGCCATGATCCCGAAGGCGGCCATCAGCGCGCCACCGCCGAGGTCGGCGATCTGGCCGGCGGCCTGGACCGGCGGTCCGCCGCGCTCGCCGGTCAGCCCGAGCAGGCCGACCAGGCCGAGGTAGTTCATGTCGTGGCCGGCGCGATCGCGGTAGGGACCGTCCTGGCCGTAGCCGGTGATGGCGCAGTAGACGAGACCGGGATTCTCCGCGCGCATCCGCTCGTAGCCGACGCCGAGCCGGTCGAGCACGCCCGGCCGGAACGACTCGAGCACGACGTCGTACTCGCGCACCAGCCTCAGCAGCACCTCGCGCCCCTGCTCCTGCTTCAAATCGATCCGAGCCGAGCGCTTGTTGCGGTTCAGCGAAAGGTAGAGCGCGGACTTGGCTGTGTCGTCGGCACCCTCGTAGTACGGCGGCGCCCAGCGGATGTAGTCGCCCATCCCGGTGTCCTCGACCTTCAGCACCTCGGCGCCGAAGTCGGCCAGCAGCAGCGAGCAGAAGCCGCCCGGCAGCAGCCGCGAGAGGTCTAGGACACGAACGTCGGAGAGCGCCTGGGGGCTCGCGCCCCCAGACCCCCGTGGCACCTGGCCGGTTGCCGGAGTCACACGGCCGCCCTGCGCGGCACGCCGAGCATCTCGCGGGCCTCCGCGACGGTCGCGGGACGACGACCGACGTCCTCGGTCATCTGGCGCGCCTTGGCGATCAGGTCGCCGTTGCTGCGTGCCATCTCGCCGTTCGGCAGGTAGAAGTTGTCCTCGAGGCCGACGCGGACGTTGCCGCCGAGCGTCAGCGCGCTCGCGACCAGCCGCCACTGCGCGCGGCTGACGCCGATCACGCCCCAGTTGTTCGGGCCGTCGGGACCGCCCGGGACCTGCTCGGCCATGTGGGCGAGGTTGCGCGGATTCGGCCGCACGCCGCCGGTCACGCCCATCACGCACGAGATCTGCAGCGGGCCGGTCAGCAGGCCCATGTCGATCAGCGGGTCGAGGTTGGCGATGTGGCCGGTGTCGAAGCACTCGTGCTCGGGCCGGATGCCCAGCTGGTTCATCGCGGTCAAGAACTCGATGATCGTGTCGAACGAGTTCTCGAACACCGCCTTGAAGACGAACTCGCCGCGCGACTTCGAGTACTTCGCGTAGTTCATCGAGCTCATGTTCAGCGCGGCGACATCGGGACGCAGCTCGCGCAGGTAGGCGATCCGCTTCTCGATCGAGACGCCGAGCGCACCGGTCGAGTAGTTGACGATCACGTCGTCGACCTCGGCGCGGATCGCGTCGGTGATCGCGCGGAAGTCCTCGACCTCGTAGCTCGGCACGCCCTCCGGCGTGCGCGCGTGGATGTGGATCATCGAGCCGCCCTCGTCGACGATCCGGCGCGCCTCGGCGGCGTACTCCTCCGGCGTGTAGGGGATCGCCGGGCACTGGTCGCGGTTCGCGACGGCGCCCGAGATCGAGCAGGTGATGACGACGGGATCCTCGTAGCTCATGCGGTCTCCTCCATGTCGAGCACGATCTTGCCGACGGCGCGGCGGCCGTCGAGGTCCTCGAGCGCGTCGCGGACGCGCTCGAGCGGGTAGCGCTTGCCGATCAGCGGCCGCACGTGGCCGGCCGCGACCATCCGGCGCAGGTCCTCGTCGACCTCGCGCACGTACTCGGGCCGCTCGAACGCGAAGGCCCCCCACGCCGCTCCGACGACGCTGACGTTGCGGAACAGCAGCCGATTGACGGCGACGCTCGGGATCGACCCCTCGGTGAACCCGATCACGACCAGCCGTCCCTCGGTCGCCAAGGCGCGCACGCTCTCGTCGAAGCGCGAGCCGCCGACCGGGTCGAAGATCACGTCGGCCGGGCCGGCCTGCTTGCGCCAGTCAGCAATCCGCGCGCCCCCGGCAGAGCCGGGTTCTTGCGGCGGGCGTCCGCTGCGCACCACCTCGTCGGCGCCGGCCTCGCGCGCGACCCGCTCCTTCTCGTCGCTGGAGACGACGCCGACGACGCGCGCACCGAGGCCCTTGCCGACCTGGATCGCGGCCGTCCCGACGCCACCGCCGGCGCCGTGGACGAGCAGCGTCTCGCCCGCGCGCAGCTCGGCGCGGCGCACCAGCGCGAAATGGGCCGTGTGGTAGTTCATGACGTAGCCGCCTCCCTGGGCGAAGTCGAGCTCGTCCGGTAGCCGGAAGGTCAGCGCCGGCAGCGACGTGGCCACGTCGGCGAAGGCGCCGAGCATCGTCATCGCCATCACGCGATCGCCGGCGGCGAAGCCGGACCCCTCCGGCGCCGTCTGCACGACCCCGGCGAGCTCGGTTCCGAGCGTAAACGGCGGGTCGGGCTTCAGCTGGTACTGGCCGCGTGACAGCAGCAGGTCGGGGAAGGCGACGCCAGCCGCCTTGACGTCGAGCAGCAGGCTGCCGTCGTCGGCAGTCGGCTCGGCGATCTCGGCCAGCTCCAGGCTGGCGGGACCGCCCAGCTCGGTGACGCGGACCGCCCTCATACCGGCATCACCCCCATCTTCTTCCACGGTCGCTCGACCTTCTTCGTCGCGGCCATCTCGAGCGCCTTGATCACGACCGGCCGCGTCTCGCGCGGGTCGATGACGTCGTCGATCATCGCGTTGCCGGCCGCGATGTACGGGTCGATCGTCGCGCGGATCGCGTCCTCCATCTGCTTGCGCGTCGCGTCCGGGTCGTCGGCCGCCTCGATCACCGAGCGGCCGATGATGTTGACCGCGCCCTCCGCCCCCATCACCGAGATCTCGGCGGAAGGCCAGGCGACGATCAGGTCCGGCTCGTAGGCCTTGCCGCACATCACGTAGTAGCCGGCGCCGTAGGCCTTGCGGACGATCACCGTGATCTTCGGCACCGTCGCGTTCGACACCGCGTAGAGCATCTTCGCGCCGTGGCGAATGATCCCGGCGTGCTCGACCTTGGTCCCGACCATGAAGCCGGGCACGTCCTGAAGGAACAGCAGCGGGATGCCGTAGGCGTCGCAGAGGTTGACGAAGCGCGCCGCCTTGTCGGCGGAGTCGATCTCGAGGATGCCGCCGAGGTGCTTCGGCTGGCTGGCGACGATTCCGACCGGCCGGCCGCCCATCCGCGCGAAGCAGGTGACGATCGTGCGGGCGAAGCGCGGCTTCATGTCGAAGTAGACGCCGTCGTCGACGATCCGCCGGATCACGTCGTACATGTCGTATGGCTGGCGGTTCGACGCCGGCAGCACGTCGAGCAGCTCCTCGTCCATCCGGCCGACGGGGTCGTCGGTCCGCCGGATCGGCGGCGCCTGCTCGCAGTTCTGCGGGAAGTACGAGAGGTAGTCCTTGATCGACTGGATGCACTCCTCGTCGGACTTCACTTCGAGGTCGCCGACGCCGGAGATCTTGGTGTGGATCTTCGATCCGCCGAGCTCCTCCTGGGTGACGTCCTCGCCGGTGACTGCCTTGACGAGGTGCGGCCCGGCGAGTGCCATCGAGCCGCGGCCCTTGACCATCGGGACGAAGTCGGCGAGGCCGGGGATGTAGGCGGTCCCAGCCGCGCATGGCCCCATCAGCGCGGCGATCTGCGGGATCACGCCGCTCATCACGACCTCCTCGCGAAAGAGGAACCCGGAGCCGGCGAACAGCGAGCCGGCTGCCTCCTGGATCCGCGCGCCGGCGGAGTCGAGCAGCCAGATGAACGGGATCCGCTTCTGCAGCGCAAGCTCGCGCAGCCGGGTGACCTTCAGCTCGCCGGTCATCCCCATCGAGCCGGCCATCACGGTGAAGTCGTAGGCGCAGACGGCGACCATCCGGCCGTCGACCTTGCCGTAGCCGGTGACGACGCCGTCGGCGGGGGCGTCCTTGCCCTCCATCGACTTCTGGGAGAAGTGCGGCCGTGCGTGGATGCCGAGCTCGGTGAAGGTGCCGGCGTCGATCAGCAGGTCGAGCCGCTCGCGCGCGGTCAGCTTCTCCGCGGCGTGCTGGCGCTCGATCTTCTCCGCGCCGCCGCCGAGCCTCGCGTGCTCGCGGCGGGCATGCAGATCCTCGACCAGCGGGCGCAGCAGGGACTCGGTTGGGGCATCGGTGCTCGGCAAGTGGTCCTCCGTCGAAAGTAAGAAGCTCTACTCCTTACTTTGACGGATTACCGGCCTAAGCGCTGGCCCGCTCTGGAATCGCCTCGAGCAGGGGCTCGAGGACGCGCATGACGATCGCGGCCGCCTCCTGGCGGTCCTCCTCGTCCTCCGGCGCCTCGAAGGTCGTGACCTCGACCCCGATCAGCTCGGAGTCGGCCATCACGGCCTCGAGCAGGTCGAACAGCTTCTCGGGCGCGAGCCCGTCGGGGGCGGGCTCCTGGGCCGGGAAGACCGCCGGATCGATCACGTCGAGGTCGAGATGGATGTAGACCGGCGCACCGTCGAGCGCGTTCTTGACCGCGACCAGCGTCTCGATCGGGCTCGCGCCGATGACCGTGACGTCGCTGCGCTCGAGCACCTTCCGCTCCTCGGAGTCGAGGTCGCGCACACCGGCGAGCACGACGCGGTCCTCCGCGACCGTCTCGGCGATCAGGCCGGCGTTCCAGTGGCCACAGGCGCCGGCGAGCGACATGCCGCTGAGGCTGCCGCTGACGGTGGTGCCCGGGGTGTTGAAGTCGCCGTGGGCGTCGAGCCAGAGGATCACCGCGTCGGGCCGGTGGCGCAGAACGGTCGGCAGCGTCGTCAGGGCGATCGAGCACTCGCCGGCGAGCAGCACCGGCAGGCTGCCGGCGGTCAGCGCGTCGTCGACCTGGCCGCCGGCCTCGAGCAGGCAGCCGCGCGAGTCGCGCACGTCCTCGTCCCAGTTGGCGTCGCGCGGATCGCCGGGCGATCCGATCTGGCGTGCCTCGCGGCCGAGCCGCTTGCCGATCAGCGGCGCCAGCTCGTCGACGCCGCGCACCGCGTCCGGCGTGCGGTCGGAGGTCCGGCAGCGCAGGGCGACCAGGGCGACGCTCATCGGCCCTTCCATTCGGGATCGCGCTTCTCGAAGAATGCCTTGACGCCCTCCTGGATGTCCTCGGTCGAGAACGACAGCGTCAGGTTGTGCTGCAGGTACTCGAGCGCGTCGTCGAACGCCATGTCCTGCTGACGGTACATCGCGTCCTTGCCGAGCCGCATCATCACCGGCGACTTGCGCGCCAGCTGCTCGGCCCAGAGCCGGACCTCGTACTCCATCCCCTTCGGCGGGACGACCTTGTTGACGAGGCCGATCCGCAACGCCTCGTTGGCGTCGATCCGCTCGCCGAGCAGCAGCAGCTCGTTGGTCTTCTTGCGCCCGATGTTGCGGTAGATCAGCGCCATGATCATGAACGGGAAGACGCCGACGTTGATCTCGGGAGTGCCGAACGTCGCCTTCTCGGAGGCGACGATCAGGTCGCAGGCGAGCGCCACGCCCAGCGACCCCGCGAGCACGTGGCCGTTCGCCGCGCAGATCGTCGGCTTGCCGAGCTGCCCGATCGTGCGGAAGAGGGTCGGGAAGAGCTCGATGCCGAAGTGCTTGTGGACGAGCGGCATCTCGGCCGCGAAGCCGGCGAGGTTGCCGCCGGCCGAGAAGACCTTGTCGTGCGACGAGGTGAGCACGACGCAGCGCACGTTGTCGTCAACGCGCGCCTGGTTGAAGGCGGCGATCAGCTCGCCGAGCGTCTCGTCGCCGAGCGCGTTGCGCGTGTCCGGGTCGTCGAGCGTGATCGTCGCGACCTTCTCGTCGTCGACCTCGTAACGGATCTTCTCGAAGGTCAAGTCACTCTCCCCGTGTTTAAAGCCCGTACTCCTCGAGCAGGTTCAGCCAGATCTCGCTGCGCGTCGGGAAAGATGGCACGGCGTGCCAGAGTCGGTCGAGCGGCACCTCTCCTACTACGGCGATCGTGGCGGCATGGATCGCCTCCGCGACCTCGACGCCGGTGAAGGTCGCCCCGACGATCGTGAGCCGGTCCTCGTCGACGACGATCCGGCACGTTCCCGGCGCGTCCTTGCCGATGAAGCTGCCGCCGGCCGGGGCCTCGGTCGGCACGTCGATGGCGCGCACGTTCAGGCCCGCCGCGCGGGCCGAGGCGAGCGTGTGGCCGACGGCGGCGACCTGCGGCTCGGTGAAGACGACGCGCGGCGAGCCCGGACCGTCCTCGGTGACCGCGGCGTCCTTGCCGAGAATCGTGTCGGCTGCGGCCCGTGCCTGGTACTTGCCCATGTGGGTCAGCAGCACGCGCCCGTTGACGTCGCCGACGGCGAACAGCCAGCCACCCGCGACGGCGGTGGCGCGCATCTGGTCGTCGACCTCGATCGACTCGCCGGCTTCGAGCCCGACGCTCTCGACGCCGATCCCCTCGGTACGCGGACGGCGGCCCGCGGAGACGAGCAGCTCGTCGGCCCTGACCGGCGCCTCGCCGTCGAGCTCGACCACGACCTCGCCGTCCTCTGCTCTGACCGACTCCACCGCGGCGTCGAGCCGGAGGTCGATGCCGAGCATGCGGCAGGCGTCCGCCACCTGCTCGCTCGCGAACGGCTCCTCGCGCTCGAGCAGGCGGTCGCTGCGCTCGAGGATCGTCACCTGCGCCCCGAGCGTTCGCCACGCCTGGGCGAGCTCGACTCCGGCGACCCCGCCGCCGAGCACCGCGAGCCGCGCCGGCACCGCCCTGGCGGTCGTCGCCTCGCGGTTGGTCCACGGCTGGATCTCCTTCAGGCCGTCGATCGGCGGCATCGCGGCCGCGCTGCCCGTCGCGACGACGACCGCGCGGTTGGCGACCAGGACGTCGTCGCCGACGACCACGCGCCGCTCGCCGTCGAGCCGGCCCTCGCCGCGGATCATGTCGATCCCCTTGCTCTCGATCCAGGGCAGCTGGACCGAGTCGTCGAGGTCGTGGATCACCTCGTCCCGCCGTGTGAGCACCGCGTCCACGTCGAGCTCGCCGGTCACCGCCTCGGCGGCCCCGGGGACGCGCCGTGCCTCGGCGATCAGCTGTCCGGGGCGCAGCAGCGCCTTCGACGGCATGCACGCGTAGAAAGAGCACTCGCCGCCGATCAGGTGCGGCTCGACGATCGCCACCGACAGCCCGCCGTCGGCCAGCCGTCCCGCCGCCACCTCCCCCGCCGGCCCAGCTCCGAGGACGATCGCGTCGAAGGTTCGCTCGGTCATGGGCGCCAGTCTCGCACCGATGGCGCTACAGCCCCAGCTGCCGTCCGAGGATCTCCTTCATGACCTCGTCGGTGCCACCGCCGATCGGGCCGAGGCGGAGGTCGCGGACGGCGCGCTGGATCGAGCTGGACACGCCGGGGATCGCATCGACGTAGCCGGCGCCGCCGTGGATCTGGAGCGCGTCGTCTGCGACCTCGCAGGCGGCGCGCTGCGAGAGCAGCTTCGCCATCGTCACCTCGCGGATCGCGTCCTGGCCGTCGTGGAAGAGGCGCAGCGAGTGGTAGGTCAGCGCGCGTGAGGCCTCGAGCTTGACCGCCATGTGGGCGACCTTGTGGCGGATCGCCTGGTGCTGGCCGATCGGACGGCCGAACTGCTCACGCCGCTTCGCGTAGTCGAGCGTCTGCTCCAGCAGCCGCCGCATCGCCGCCACCGCCCCAAGCGCCATCGCGATCCGCTCCCACTGGAAGTTGGCCATGATCAGGTAGAAGCCCTTGTTCTCCTCCCCGAGCAGGTTCTCGTCGGGGACGAACACGTCCTGGAACGCCAGCTCCGCCGTGTCGGACGCGTGCCAGCCGAGCTTCTCCAGCTTCTTCGAGACGGAGAAGCCCTCCATCCCCTTCTCGATCAGCAGGAACGACAGCCCGCCATGGCCGCCCTCCGGGCTCGTCTTGACGGCGGTCACGACGACGTCGGCGCGCACGCCGCCGGTGATGAACGTCTTCGCCCCGTTCACGACCCACCCACCGTCGACCCGCTTGGCGTGCGTCCGTATCCCAGCCACGTCGGAACCAGTCCCCGGCTCCGTGATCCCAAGCGCCGCGATCTTCTCGCCCCTGATCGCCGGAACCAGGAAGCGCTGCTTCTGCTCCTCGCTCCCAAACTTGAAGATCGGCGGCGTCGCGATCGTGATGTGCGCACCGATCCCAGCCGCCACGCCGCCCGAGTTACAACCCGCCAGCTCCTCAATCAGCACTGCGTCATCCAGATAGTCGCCGCCCGCGCCGCCGTACTCCTCCGGGTACTTCAGCCCGAGCAGGCCCTCCCCCGCCAGCTTCCCAAACACCTCGTTCGGAAACCACCGCTCCCGCTCCCACTCATCAGCGTAGGGAGTCAGCTCCCGCTCTACAAAGGAGCGAATCCCCGCCCGCAGCTCCCCATGGTCAACCGTGAAAGGCGGCGCCTGTGCCGGGGAGATGGGGTTCCCCCCAGCGCGGTTCCCAAGCGACGGGGGGTACCCCATCTCCCCGGCTCCCTCGGCTCCCTCGGCTCCCCCGGCCCCCACCCACCTAAAGCCCGTACGACCGCCCGATCACATCCAGCATGATCTCGTCACTCCCCGCCCCGATCCGATTCAACCGCATGTCCCGCCACGCCCGCTCGATCCCATACTCCTTCATGTACCCCGCCCCGCCATGGATCTGCAGGCACTCGTCGGTGACCTCGCAGGCCATCTGGGCGGTGAACAGCTTCGCCATCGAGATCTCGCGCACCGGGTACTCGCCGTTGGCGAAACGCCAGGCGGTCATGTAGGTCATCTGGCGGCCGGCCTCGATCTTCGTCGCCATGTCGGCGAACTTGTGGCGGATCGCCTGGAACTTGCCGATCGGGCGGCCGAACGCCTCGCGCTCGAGCGCGTACTCGAGCGTCTTGTCGAAGCAGCGCTGGGCGCCCGCGACGCAGCCGGCCGCGCCGATCAGCCGCTCGCCCTGGAGCTCCCACATGATGTGGTAGAAGCCCTTGCCCTCCTGGCCGAGCATCGCCGTCGCGGGGACACGGACGTCCTGGAAGGCGAGCAGCGCGGTGTCGGAGGCGTGCATGCCGAGCTTCTTCAGCCGCTGCTCGCGGATCACGCCAGGCGCGTCCATCGGGACGAGGAAGAGCGAGAAGCCGTCGTAGCCGGCGTCGGGGTCGGTCTTGGTGACGAGCACGATCACGTCGGCGCGGTGGCCGTTGGTGATGTAGGTCTTCGAGCCGTTGATGACGTAGTCGTCGCCGTCTCGCACCGCGCGCGTCTTGATGCCCGCGACGTCGGAGCCCGCGTCCGGCTCGGTGATGCCGAGGCAGAGGATCTTCTCGCCCTTGATCGCCGGGACGAGCCACTCCTGCTTCTGCTCCTCCGAGCCGAACAAGTGGATCGGCGGCATCGCCATGTCGGTGTGGACCGCGACGCCCATCGTCAGCCCGGCGCAGTCGGCGCGCGTCATCTCCTCGGAGAGCACGAGGTTGCAGAAGTAGTCGCCGCCCTGGCCGCCGTACTGCTCGGGCATCGACAGGCCGAGGAAGCCGAGCTCGCCCATCCGCGCGATCACCGAGTCGGGAAAGGTCTGCTCCTCCCACTCCTCGGCGTGCGGCGCCAGCTCCCGCTCGACGAAGGAGCGGATCGACTCGCGCAGCCGGTCGTGGTGCTCCTCGAAGATGAAGTGCTTGCTGCTCGACCCGAAGTCGGGCTTCAGGACGTTCTCGGCGGTGGCCATCGGTGATGCTCCCTCTCTCGCGGTGCGCGGTCTGCACGCACCGTACCAAAGTAAGGAGTGACACTTCCTACTTTCTACGTCGTCAGAAGGCGAGCGGCTCCCCGTCGCGGAAGAAGCCGCCGGTCGGGCCGTCGTCGGGCAGGGTGGCGAGCCAGACGATCCCGGCGGCGCCGTCCTCGACCGACTTCCAGGCGCCGAGCGGCGTGCCCATGTCGGTCTTGACGAAGCCCGGACAGGCGGAGTTGACGCGGAAGCCGTCGTCGGCAAGCTCGACCGAGAGCATCCGCGTGACGACGTTGAGACCGGCCTTCGAGAGGCGGTAGGCAGGCGACCCGCCGCCCATCTCGGTCAGGCCGCCCATCCCGGAGGAGACGTTGACGATCCGCGGATGGTCGCTGGCCCGCAGGAGCGGCAGCAGGCCGACCGAGAGCCGGTAGGCGCCGTAGAGGTTCGTCTCGGCGGTCTCCTCGATCACGTCGAAGTCGGGGTCGGTTGCCGGCACGCCCCAGTCGAGGCCGACGCCGGCGTTGTTGACCAGCACGTCGAGGCGGCCAGGGTCTGCGCCGATCGCCGCGACCGCGGCGGCGATGCTGCCCGCATCGCCGACGTCGAGCTCCAACGCGAGGGCACCGCCGCCGATCTCGGTCGCGAACGCCTCCGCCTTGCCGAGGTCGCGCGCGCTGACGATCACTCGATAGCCACGCTCGGCGAGCTGGCGCGCCACCTCACGGCCGATCCCTCGCGTCGCCCCGGTCACCAGCGCCACTCCCGCGTTCTCGCCCATGTCGCTCCTCCGCCGTCGGTAGGTAACAATCCCTCGCCGATCTCGCGAACGGCAAGGGAGTGGATATGGGAGTTCTAGACGGAAAGTCGGCGATCGTCACAGGATCGGCGCGCGGCATCGGCCGCGCGACGGCCGAGCTGCTCGCCTCGCAGGGGGCGAGGGTCCTGGTGAACGACCTCGACGGCGACGTCGCCGAGCAGGCCTCCGGCGAGATCGCCGGCGAGACCGTCGCCTTCGCGGGCGACCTGACCAAGGACGGCGTGCCGGACAAGCTCGTCGAGACCGCGGTCGACGCGTTCGGCGGCCTCGACATCGTCGTCAACAACGCCGGATACACCTGGGACGGACCGATCCACAAGATGTCCGACGAGCAGTTCCAGGCGATGCTCGACATCCACAACGTCGTGCCGTTCAAGGTCCTGCGCGCCGCCGCGCCGCACATGCGCGAGCCCGCCAAGAAGGAGAAGGAGGAGGGTCGCGAGGTCTTCCGCAAGGTGGTCAACATCTCGTCGACCTCCGGCATGATGGGCAACGCCGGCCAGGCCAACTACGCGTCCGGCAAGTCCGGCGTCGTCGGCCTCACCAAGACGCTCGCCAAGGAGTGGGGCCAGTTCAAGATCAACGTCAACGCGGTCGCGTTCGGCTTCATCGAGACGCGTTTGACCGCGTCGAAGGAGAACGCCGAGACGATCCACGCCGAGGGCAAGGACATCCAGCTCGGGATTCCGGAGCAGCTGCGCCAGATGGCGACGATGCTGATCCCGATCGGCCGTCCGGGCACTCCCGAGGAGGCCGCCGGCGGCGTCTTCTTCCTCTGCTCGCCGTGGTCGAACTACGTCCACGGCCAGGTGCTCAACGTGACCGGCGGTCAGTTCACCGGGATGACGACTTAGCAGCCGGGGGCACCGACCCGCTGCTGGAGCCGGCGCGCCGCCCTGCTGTAGGCGGTCACGCGCAGCGCGGCGCGCATACGGCGCGCACGGTCGCCGACGCAGGCGTCGCGGTCCACGGTGAACAGCCCGCGATTGCCGCTCGCGAAGTTCAGCGTGAGCCTCGACAACGGGATGTCGGGCAGGTTGGCGATCGTGCCGCGCAGCCGGCCGTCCTCGACCTCCGTCTCGATCCGGAAGCGGACCGACACGCCCATGCCGCGCATCAACGCCCAGGCGTCGGCCGGTCCAGCGCCCCGAGGCGGCTGCGTCTGGTAGATCGGGCCGCGCAGCGGCGCGGAGAGGATCGGCGATCGCGCCGACGCATAGCCGATCTTGGCGTCCGCCGGGCAGCGGCCCTTATCGAGCTGCGTCAGTGCGCAGATGGCCGTCGGGCCGGTCGGCGAAGGCTGCAACAGCTTCGGCAAGTCGATCTCGAGTCCGCGTAGATTGGCGCCGCGAGCGGGTGAGCGCATCCGCAACCGGAAGCCGGGGTGCCCTCCCTCGTTCAGCTCGGCGGAGTCGGTCAGCGCCGTCGCGACCGCCGGCCGGAAGCGCAGCTTGCGACAGCCGCCGACGGCGAAGCGCGACCACGACCGTGAGGTGTCATGGGCGCTCGACCTGAGTACGGCCGAGACGCGCGACGGAGCGCAGGACGTCGGGTTGAGCATGAAGCCGGGACGGTCGATGTCGAGCGCCACCGTCTGGATCCGCAACGGGACTCCGGCCACGATCGTCGGGAGCGGATCGGTGTCGACGGTGACCTGGCCGGTGAGGGGATCGACTCGCAGCGCCGAGCGCACGACGATCGTGCCGAGGTCGAATGGACCGGCGATCCCGCGGAACACGATCGACATGCCGAACGGCGCGCGCCGGTACGGACCTGTGAGGAAGACCTTGCCCTCGAGCGCGAACGGCGCCGTGCCCGACCCCGCCTCGGTGATCGCGGTGCCCACCCTCGACTGTGGGGGGCACGCTCCGGTGACCGCCGCCGCCGCCGCGCAGCGCGGCACGGCCCCGAGCTTCGCGCTCATTCCCTTCGGCAGGGTCATGCCGAACCCGCCGAGCTGCTGATCGCCTGGCCGCCGGCGAATAGTGACCGCGAGCGGAGCGGCGGCGCCAGCGCGCGTGGTCGACGTGCCGGCGACGAAGTCTGGGGTGAAGGGCAGGTTGCTCGGACAGGGGCGACCATCGGGATCGGCGCCAATCGATATGGGGGCGGTGGTGGTGGCCGGCGCCCCCCCGCCGTAAGGCGTGAGGATGACGGAGTGCGATCCAGCGCCGCACGTCTGCGGCGTCGCGAGCGGCGCACGTGGACCGCTCTGGAAGCTCAAGGTCAACGTCTCGAAGGGCAGCTCGGGCACGTCGGGAAAATCCGCCCTGACACGCCCGGTCGACGGATCGGCGTGCAGCGTTCCGGCGAGCTTGACGTCGACCCCCTGCCCTCTGACCGCGACATACATTCGATAGTCGCTCTCGCCCACCTGACGCCCCAGGTAGATCCCTCCCGGAATCGGGCCGTCGAGCACGGGACTACGGACCACCGCCGTGCCGATCTTCGACGACGCCGCACAGCGCGTCTCGCCGCTCAGTCCGAGGCCGACAGCTTCCTCCTGACAGGCCGTCGCGGTGTTGGCCACGCCCGGCGACACCGCCACCCCTTCGGGAAAGCGCATCGAGATCGCCTTGGTGCGGGCCGTGACTTGACCGTCGGGGTCGTCCCGCTGCGGGATCGTGATGGTCATCTGCAGACCCGTCGGCGAGTCCGTCCTCGAGCTGTCCAGCGCGAAGTCGAGTCGCGGCTCGTATCCGAGCGTCTCGCAGCCGCTCAGCGGCGCCCCCATCGGCGTGCTGACGCTCTGCGAGATCCCCGGCGCCTGCCAGGTCTTGACGTACGTGTCCATGGTCGGCGGCCCGTCGCAGTTGGCCGGTGCGGCGAGGAAGCCGCGCCGGGGCGCCGGCGCGGATTGATGGTCGGCTGGCACCCCCCAGAGCTCCATGCGCAGGTATGTCATCGCCGCCTCCTGGCTGAGGTCGGTCACCTCGAGGCGCGATCTGCCGTTCGGGAGAATGCTGATGAGGAAGCGGCCGGTGTTGAAGTAGCCGTTGTAGCCGAGCATCAGCGGCTGGTCGGGCCCTGGCTCGACGCTGTAGATCGGTGGATTGATCGAAAAGAGGGCGGACCCGGCCGCAAATATCGCCTTCCCGACCTGCGAAGCCGGCGGGCATGCCGGGTTGGCAAAAGTCAGCGACTCGCGGGGACAGGTCGCGATCGCACGCGGGTCGCCCGCGAATCCGGGCGGCAAGTCGATCACGACGTCGCGCACGTTTCCCTGCTGGGGGTCGAGGAACATCTCGATCACGACCCGGTCCGGATAGGTCCCAGCGCGTTGGGTTGGATCGCCCGAGGCATCGAGCAGCTGCGCGGTGACACTGCTCACAGGACCGGCCTGAGCCGCAGGAGCCCCTACCCAGAGGGCTACCACGGCCAGGACGGCGAGACACAGCGACCGGCACGTCATCGCGGCGGCTCGATGTTCAATCGGACGACCACCTGGCGACCGGAGCGCAGATGGCGCACCACTATGCGCAACGGCAGCGCCTTCTCGCTGTCCAGGCGCCGCCGCGCCGGCCCGGACAGCCGCAACCGCAACCGTACGATCCCGGCGTGACGCGCGTTGCGCCGCGCGTGCGCCACGACGCGCGCGCGACTGCCCTCGAGGGCAGCCAGCGCGCGCGCCGAAACATGGCCGGGTAGGGCAGTTCTGACGCTCAGCGTCAGCCGGCCGGTGACCGCCATGCGGCGCCGCGCCCGGTCTGACGGGGACAGGATTCGCAGCACGCGCTTGCGCGCCAGCCCGAAGCGGACGCTCGCGGGAACGGGTCGCCCGAGACGTTCGATCGGCGGCTCGGCGCATCGGCCAGCCGAGCAGGCGGCAGGAGCCGGCCGAACCGGGTCTGGAAAGCCACCGCCCTCGCGCGCGACATAGAGATCCACGTCCCCGAGGTCGTCGTCGGCGGCGACGAGGCTCTCGTCGGTGACGAAGAAGACGCTGCGGCCGTCGGGGCTCGCCGTTCGGTACTCGACGCTGCCCGCGCCTGGCGCTCCCGAGGTGACCAGTCTCAGCTCGCCCGCGGCCCACTCGTAGACGTCAGGAGTCGCGTTGGCGTCGGCAGCGATCAGGGCCTCGGCGGTCGTGAAGAACACGCGCTGGCCGTCGTCGGTGATCGATCGCCGGGGATAGTGCGGTAGCGGCGGCGGCCAACTGAGCGCGCCTTGCGTGTAGTCGGCGTCGAAGGCGCCGTTGCCTACGCCCTCGACGCCCGACACGCGAGTCAGCTCGTCCTGCTCGGCGTCGTAGAGATAGACGTCGCGAGTGGCGTCGAGGTCGTCCGCGGTGAGCTGTCGGCTGGAAGCGAACAGCAGCCAACGCCCGTCCGCGGTCGTCTGCAGGCGGTCCCCCTCCCCGAGGCTGAACGCCAGCGGGATGGTGGTCGCCCATGGATCGCCCGTCGCCAGCGGGGTTACGAGGCGGAGCCCGCGATCGTCGGCGACGTAGATCTTGCTGCTGCTACCGCCGGCGCCAGGCGCGAGCGCCCCGCTGGCCACGAAGTAGACGCGCGACCCGTCGTCGCTGGTGAAGACGTTCGTCGGCACGACCCCCGCAACAGCGCCTGGAGGCCCCACCGATACCCGGGTGAGCGCTCCACTGGCGACTTCATAGCGATAGAGATCCTGACCGCCGTCGACGTCGTCGTCGGTCAGCTGCTGGGCGGTCGCCAGATATGCGATCGATCCGCTTGGCGTGGCCCCCATGAAGGACACCGGCTTCGGCGCGTTGCAGTCGGCGCGCGTGCAGCGCGAGGCTGAGATCTCGGTCGTGGTTACGCCGTTCTCGCGGAGATATACCCGCTTAGGCACCCCACAGCTGGTCGTGTCGGGGCTCGAGACGAAGATCCGGCGTCCGTCTCGGGAGATCGGGTTCGGCTGGTAGTCCACCTCCGAGGCTTCCATGTCCGCGCCGACGGTGGCCCCACAGGGCGATAGCGCGGCTCCGGCGCTGTCGACGCCGACGAGTCGCAGGCCGTCCGGTCGATGTTCGTAGGCTTGGCGACCGCTGGTGCGCACGTCGGCCGGCAGCAGTGCGGTCGAGGTATCGAACGCGATCGTTCGTGCATCGGCGGACGCCCCGGCGAACCCCAGGTCCAAGCCGCGGGCAAGCAGGGTGGGACCCCCGCCGATCTCGCTCGAGTACAGACCCCAGTTGGGTGCCCCCGGCATGCCCGGCAACAACGAGATCTTGGACCACCACACCCAGTACGACATGTCGGCGGTGGCAACCGGTATCAGGAGGTTGAAGACGCCTTCGGGAACCGAGTAGGGGAAGTCGACTGGAACGCTCCTCCAGCCGTCGGCATTCCGCTCGGCAAGGTTGGGCGCCTGCGTCGATCCGGCCTCGGCCCCCGGCAGCGAACCCTTGGTCGCATACATCACGCGATCGCCGGTCGAAGTCATGCCATATACGAACGTGGGCGTCACCTCGTTCCGGGTGGGGGGCGTTATCAGCTCCCACCGACGCTCTCCGGAGAAAGCGGCGGCAGCGGGGCCCGCCACCAGCCCGGCGACCGCCACGGCCAGGCTCACGGAGGCCACGACAAGCGCCATGGCCTGGCGCAGCCTGATGGCCGGAGCCGGTAGTGAGGCAGTCTCGGTCGTAAGCATGGTTCCCGCCGCAAACCCCGCGACGCACCCAGGCTCGCAGACCCCGACGGCGCCGTCAACGCCCTACCAGAGCCAAATAGACATTTTCGTCTCTGAATCCGGGTGTCCCGAGGGAAACTTCACTTGGGCATAGACAGATCTGTTTCTACAGCGTTAGAGTCGCGCCATGGTAGGGGCAGCCCGCTTTGCGCTGAGACGCCCCCGAACGGTCATCGGCGCGTGGGCCGCCATCGTGGCGTTGTGCGGACTGCTGGGGCTGGCGAGCGGCGATCGATTCGAGCCGACCAACCTCGTCGCTCCCGGCACCGAGAGCGCCCGCTGGATCGACCTGCTCGAGGACACCGATTTCGGCGCGAACGTCAACGTGCTGCTCGAGGGCCCGCGGCGCGAGCTGCGCCGGCAGGGAGAGGCGCTGGCCGCGGAGCTGCGTGCCTCGCCGGGGGTGAGAGTCGTATCGCCCTACGACGAGACGCCCAGGGCCAACGCGCGCAACGGCAAGTCGCTGCGCCTGCTGCGACCCGACAGCGCGCTGTTCGTCGTCGATGTGCGCAGCGCGCCTGACGCACAGGCGGCCGATGCGCTGATCCCCGTGCGTAGAGCGATCGCCGAGACCGTGAGTGCACCGGTCACGTCGCGAGTCGCCGGCGCCCCGGCGCTCGCCGAGGGCACCACCGACGCGTCGTACAGCGCGACCCGCCAAGCGGAGCTGATCTCGATCCCGGTGCTGCTGATCGTGCTGCTGCTGATCTTCGGATCGCCGGTTGCGGCCGCGATTCCAGCGATCATGGGGATCGGCACCGCGGTAGCCGCCGGCGGGCTGATCAAGGCGCTTGCGACCCAGACGCCGATCGACCAGATCGGTCCGACGATGGCGTCGATGATGGCACTCGCCCTGGGGGTCGACTACTCGCTGCTGCTCGTGTCGCGCTACCGCGAGCACCGGCGGACCGACGCCGCCGCCGTGAGCGAGAACGTCGAAGCCGCCACCCGCGCCACCGGCCGCACGATCGCCTTCGCGGCGATCCTCCTGATAACGGTGATGCTCACCGCGGCTGCGCTCGCCGTCGGGCCGATCATCGCGTCCGCCGCGATCGGGATCGGCATCGCCACGCTGTTCGGCGCGGCGTCCGGGATCGTCGTCGCCCCCGCCCTGCTGCAGCAGCTCGACCCCTGGCTCGAGCGCTGGCAGATGCCGTGGCGGCGCACGCAGCGGGAGCCGCGCTTCGCACGCCGGCAGCCGATCGCGATCCCGATCATCGCGCTTATCGCGCTGCTGGCGCTCGCAGCGCCGACGATGGGACTGTCGCCAGGCGCACCGGACATCTCGCTGCTGCCGGAGAGCTCGCCGGTGCGCGCCGACTACGAGAAGGTCGCGGAGACGGTCGGGCCGGGCTACGGCGCGGTCTTCAACGTCCTCGTCCAGAGCCAAGACGGCCGTCCGCTGACCGCGGACCGCTCGCTCGACGCTCTGACGCGCATGCAGCGCAAGCTCGCCACCGACCCCGGCATCGTCGCGGTGCTGGGGCCGGCCGAGCTGAAGGGGCTGGCCCGCCAGGGACCGGCCATCGAACGCAGCCTCGCGCGACAGCGCAAGGGCATGGCGCGGCTCGACCGCGGCCTTGGGCGCGCCACCGACGGCTCCCGTGCGGCGGGCGAAGGAGCGGCTTCGCTCAGCGACGCGACGGGGGACGTTCACCGCGGCTCGACCCAGCTAGCCGGAGGTATCGACAGCGCCGAGCAGGGGTCGGAGCAGCTGTCAGGAGGGATCGGCGAGGCGAGCGACGGCAGCGCCCAGGCGGCCGAGGGCTCCGGGCGCGCGAGCGACGGCGCCGGCCGGCTGAGCAAGGAGCTCGAGCGCGCCGACGAAGGCTCGGCCAACGTGCCCTACAACGCGCGCCTGCTGGAGCGCGACCTGCGCGAGGGCAGCGACCAGCTCGTTGCTCTCGGGACGCCGATAGGAACGGCCGAGTCGAGCCTGGCGAGCGCCTGGCGAGCGATCGAGGCGATGACCACCGGCCGCGCCGACCCGCAGTTCCAAGCGGCCCAGCAGGCGATCCGCGCCGCGAGCCAGGCGCTGACCGGGAACGACCCCGGCACCGGCGAGCAGCTCGACCCGGGCTATGCCGGCGTCACGGCCGGGATCGCCGACGCCGAGGGGCAGTTCGACCTCGGCCGCTATCTCGCCCGGCGGATGGAGCGCCAAGGCGAGCGCTCGGAGCGCGGCGTCGCGAAGCTGGCCAAGGCGGCGCGACGGCTGGACGACGGCGTGGCCGAGCTCTCCTCGGCCAACTCCCGCCTCGCCGAGGGCCTGGCGCGGCTCGACGCAAATGGGGCTCGGCTTCCGGTGGGCCTGAGCGAGCTCGCGGTGGCCGCCGACCGGCTGACCGAGGGCTTCACAAAGGTCGGAGAGGGCGCCGGACGGTTGGCGACCGGCATTGGCGCTCCCGGCGACTCGGGGCTCACGGGCGGCCTGAGCCGGATGCACAGGTCGGTGTCTTCCCAACGCGGCGACTCGCGGTCCAACGACTCGCTGCAGGAACGCTCCCCCGGCCTCTTCCGCTCCGATGTGCTGCCGCTGGCGATGATCGACGGCACGCGGCGCCCGCTCCGCGAGCGGACGCAGTTCGTCCTCGACACGGCAAACGGAGGCCGGACCGCCCAGATCTCGGCGTTTCCCGCCTTCGCGACCAGCGACGCCCGTGTCGGAGAGTTGCGCGAACGCGTCGGGACGATCGCGCACGAGTTCGACCGGCCCGACTTGGAGATCGTCGTCGGCGGTCCAGGCGCGTCGTTCGAGGACTACAAGGACGAGGCCACGGCACGGCTCCCGGCGATGGTCGCGGCGTTCGTCCTCGTCTCGCTGCTGATCCTGATCGTGGCCGTGCGAGCCATCCCGCTCGCCGCGATCTGCGTGCTGCTCAACCTGCTGACCGTCGGGGTGACGTTCGGCGTCATGCAGCTCGGCTTCGGAACCGACGACCCGCTGCTCGGCGGCCCCGGCTTCGTCGACATCCTCGGGCTCGGCATCACGCTCGCAGTCGTCTTCGCGCTCTCGATCGACTACCAGACCTTCCTGCTCGCCCGCATCCGCGAGGAGTACCTCGCGACCGGCAGCAACGAGCGCGCGCTGGTCGCCGCGATCGGCTCCACCGCGCGCGTGGTGACGGGCGCGGCGGCGGTCATGGTCGCCATCTTCCTGGCGTTCTGCATCTCGCCGTACGTCGGCGTCCGCGAGATCGGGGTCGGGCTCGCGGTGGCGGTGTTCCTCGACGCTACGGTCGTCCGGCTGGTGCTGCTGCCGGCGGCGATGCGGCTCGTCGGCGACGACGTGTGGTGGTTCCCCCGCTGGCTGGACCGCCGCCTGCCGAACGTCTCGCTCTGACTCCTCAGCTCGGCGGACTGGGCGCGGCCTGCCGATGCGCCGCGTGAGCGAGCCCCATGTACTCGCAGATCGGCCGCGCCGCCGAGCCGTAGGTACGCCGTAGATCGTCGGGAGCGGCGCTGGAGACCAGGGTCAGCTCCCACGGATCGAGCAGCGCCGGCAGGTCCTGGGGATCGATCACGAAGCGGTAGGGCTCGCTAGCCCGCTTCAAGTTGCGGATCATCCCCCGCGCGCCGTAGTGACTGTCGGGGTCCCGGATCGCCGACTCCAACACGTAGTCGAAGCAGATCGAGCTGCCCGCCCCGGACTCCGCGACGAACCCGAGCAGGCGCTCGACGGCGTCGCGCTCGAGATACATCAGCACCCCAGAGCAGAGGAACAACGTCCGCGCGTCGTCGTCGTATCCGTGTTGCCTGAGCGCCTCCACCGGAGTGGCGAGGTTCAGGTCCAGCGCGACCTTGATCGAGCCGCTGTCGCCGTAGCCGCGCTTCGAGGCACGGCGCTGCTTCAGCTCCAGCGTGACCGCCCGATCGAGCTCGAACGTGCGCACGTCCGCCAGCTGCTCGCCGAAGCGGTAGACGCGGCTGTCGTAGCCGCTCCCAACCAACACGAGCTGATCGATCCCAGCCGCCAGCGCGTCGACGAGGACGCCGTCGAGGTACCGCGTGCGGGCAAGCTCGTACTGGTAGTAGCCCGGGGCGAAGACCTCCCATGCGCGCAGAGCAACCGCCCAACCACCGGGCACGCGCCCTAGTGCCCTGAACCGCGGGTCGAGCAGCCCGTGCGCCAGGTAGTCGGGATTGCGGCGTGCCTCGTCGGTCTCGCGGGCGCCGACCGCGCGCAACCACGCGACGCCCTCCGCGGTGATGCTGCGCTCTCGTCTCATCTGCTCTCTTTCGGTTGTTGCGGTTCCGGCGATGCCGGGCATGCGGTGGACAGCCACCGCTCGACTGTCGCGGCCGTCGTGTCGGCGTCCCGCTCGATCAAGCTGAAGTGATCGCCGGGGGCCTCGAGGGTGACGTCGGCGTACCCGTCGGAGATCCCCAACACGTCGCCGCGTGGCGGGCCCACCCGTCGCGACGCCCAGACGAGCAGCACCGGCGCAGCGACCTGCGGCGCCTTCCAGTCGGCGAAGAGCCGCAGGTAAGCGCCCATGGCGGTGAGGCGAACGTCGCCGGCCCCGGAGTCGGCGGCCGGCTGGTGACCGTTGTCTTCGAAGCCGGCGTCTGCGGCCTCTGCCCGATCGCCGTCGCCGTTGCCGTTGCCGTTGCCGTTGCCGTTTCCGTCGATCATGCGATCGACGATCTCGGTCTCGAACTCGCCCTCGCCGCTGCTCTCGGCGGCGATCGGATCGAGCAGGACGACTCCGGCAAGCGGCTCCCCTTCCCGCTCCAACAGCGCCGCCACCTCGACCGCGAGCATCGTCCCCGAGGAGTAGGCGACGAGCACCGGCGGCTCGTCGGCGGACGCCTGTCGCACCGCTTCCGCGGCCGCCTCGATCGCATCTTGCGCGTCAGCAGGGAGCAGCTCGCCGTCGCGGAAGCCCGGGAACGAGAGCGCCGTGACGTCGCGCAGGTCACGGAACGGCTTTGCGAAGCGCGCGAACTGGTGCGGCCCGGACATCGCGACGATCGTCGGGAAGCAGACCAGCGGCTGCGCGGGGCCGGCCGCGAGCCGCGCGAAGCCGGCGGGCGTCGGGTCCTCCGCCCACGCGAAGCTCGGGCGGAAGCGCGAAGCCTGCATCAGCAGGTCGATGAACTCGCCGGCCCTCCCGCCCGCCTCGGCCTCGGCGAGCATCCCGTTGAGCAGACTGGTCGTCTCCGGTGCGGACGCCGCTCCCGCCCGTGCGAGCAAGCCCGACAGGTAGCCCGCCAGGGCCGCGGGAGTGGGGTGATCGAAGGCGACGCTCGGGGACATGCGAATGCCGGTCGCCGTACTGAGGCGACCGAGCAGCTCGATCGCCGCAAGCGAGTCGAAGCCGAGCTCGAGCAGGTTCGCGCCAGGATCGACCGCGTCCTTGTCCGCATGACCGAGCACGCTCGCCGCCTCCGTGCGGACGAGGTCGACGAGGAGCTGCTCGCGCGCGGCGTCGTCCAGCCCGGCCAGGCGTTGCTCGAGCGCTCCGCGACCGTCGCCGACACTGTCTGACACGGGCGCCAGGGCCTCCAGCAGAGGCATCGTCGCGCCCGCGCGCGCCAGGGCGCGGAGCCGCGCGATGTCGAGCGGGACGGGAACCACGAGCGCGTCGTCCACGCCGCACGCCGCGTCGAGCAGCTCGAGTCCGCGCGCGTCCGAAAGGGTCCCCATCCCGAAGCGCGCGAGACGGGCGAGGTCGGCCTCCTCGAGCTGACCGGCCATCCCGCTCGTGCGCTCCCACAGTCCCCATGCGAGCGAGGTGGCGGCAAGACCGTGCGAGCGGCGGTGGTAGGCAAGCGCGTCGAGGACGACGTTGGCCGCCGCGTAGTTGCCCTGGCCCGGCCCGCCCAAAGTGCCCGCCAGCGAGGAGAAGAGCACGAACGCGGAGAGGTCGAGGTCGGCGGTGAGGTCGTGCAGATTGAGCGCGGCGTCGGCCTTCGGGCGCATGACCGTCTCGAGGCGCTCGGCATCGAGTGCCTGGATGACGCCGTCGTCGATCACACCGGCCGCGTGGACGACGGCCGTCAGCGGACGGTCGGCGGGGAGCGCGTCCAGCAGCGCCTTCAGGTCGTCACGGTCGGCGGCGTCGCAAGCGACGATCTCGACTTCGGCGCCGAGCTCCGTCAGCTCCGCCGCCAGCTCGGCGGCTCCCTCCGCCGCGGGTCCGCGGCGGCTGAGCAGCAACAGCCGCCGGACGTGGTGGACGCTGGCCAGGTGCCTGGCGACGAGGCCGCCGAGCGCGCCGGTTCCACCCGTGACGAGCACCGTGCCGTCCCCGAAGGTGACCGGTCGGCCGATCCGGTCGGGACCGATGCGCGCGAGGCGGGGGACCAGCAACTCGGACGCCCTCAGCGCGAGCTGGGGCTCCCCCGCGACGAGCGCCGCCTGAAGCGCCTCCGCCGAGGCATCGCCGTCGGCGTCGACGAGCGCGAAGCGCCCTGGATGCTCGGATTGAGCCGAGCGCACCAGACCCCATGCGGCGGCGGCGACGACGTTCGCCCCGGCCTCGTCGGGGTCGGTGGCCACGGCGCGCTCGGTGAGAACCACCAGCTGGGCCGCCTGGAATCGCTCGTCCGCGAGCCACGCCTGCAGCAGGCCGAGCGTCCAGCGGGCGGTGGCGTGCGCGGCCGCGGCGACGTCGTCCGGCTCGCCGCTAGCGGGCACGCTCGCCAGCACGACGTCGGGCAGGGCCGCCCCGTCGTCGAGCGCCGCGACCAGCGAGGCCAGATCGTCGTACCGAGCGCGGTCCTCGAGCGCGGGTGGAGCGGCGCCGACGATCGCCCACGTGCCGTTGTCCGCGCGTCGCTGACCGGACCGCGCCAGCGGCTGCCATCCCAGCCTGAAGAGCGAGTTCCGGCGGGCGGCTTCGGCGGCGTCGACATGCTCGGCGGCGAACGGCTCGAGCCGCACCGATTCCACCGAGCCGACCGGCCGGCCGGATCGATCGGCGATCGCGACCGCGATCTCGCTCCCGCCGGAGGACCGCAGCCGCACGCGCAGCTCCGAGGCGCCTGGCGACACCAGCTCGGCGCCGTTCCAGGCCACAGGGAGCAGGGGCCGCGTCCCATCGCCGTCGTCCGCCGAACCGGCATACGCGGGCTGTAGCGCGGCGTCGAGCAGGGCTGGGTCGATGCCGAAGGCGTGACCGGCATCGTCCTCGCCGGTCGATTCGATCTCCGCGAACAGATCGTCGTCGCGGCGCCAGACGGCGCGAATCCCCCGGAATGCGGCGCCGTGCTCGAGCCCACGACCGACGAGCGCGTCGTGGATCGTCTCGACCTCGACCGGCTCGGCGTCCTCGGGCGGCCAGGTCAGGGGCGCCCACTCCTCGTCGCTCGCCTGGGACGGTGCGAGCGTCCCGGCCGCGTGCCGAGCCCATTCGAGCCGCTGGTCCTCCAGGTCCTCGGGACGGGCGTGCACGGAGATCGCCCGACGGCCGGAGTCGTCGGGCGCCTCGACTACGACCTGGAGCTGGAGCGCACCGTCCCCGCCCAGCGCGAGCGGCCTCTCGATCATCAGCTCCTCCACCCGCGGGCAGCCCGCCTCCGCGCCGGCATGCAGCGCAAGCTCGGCGAACAGGGAGCTCGGGACGACCGTCCGACCGAGCACCACGTGATCGGCGAGCCAGGGCTGTACCCGCGTCGACAGAAGCCCGGTGAAGACCCATCTGTCCCCACCGGCGACGGCGATCGACGCCCCTAGCAGCGGGTGGCCCGCCGGCGACAGTCCGGCGGTGCTGACATCTCCCGTGCCGACGGCCGACGCCAGCCAGTAGCGCTCGCGCTGGAAGGCATAGGTCGGTAGCGCGGCCGGCTTGGCGGACGTGCCCTCGTAGAGCTTCGCCCAGTCGACCTGGACGCCGGCGACGTGAAGGCGGGCGAGCGCCGTGACGAGCATGTCGGCATCGACGCGCTCGGTGCGCAGGACGGGCGCGAAGACCGATTCGTCCGCGTCGTCCGCGTCGGCGAGGGCGCCGAGGGTCGTCTGGGCCATTGCGCACAGCACCCCGTCGGGGCCAAGCTCGAGGTAGCGCGCGACGCCCTCGGAGCGCAGCGTCGCTACGCAGTCGCCGAAGCGGACAGCCTGACGGACGTGATCGACCCAGTAGCCCGGCGAGCTGGCCTGCTCGGCGGTCAGCAGCTCGCCTGTCACGTTGGACACGATCGGTATCCGCGGCGCTCCGAGCGACAGGCCGTCGGCGACCGCGCGGAATTCGTCGAGGATCGGGTCCATCCGCTGGGAGTGAAATGCGTGGCTGACGTTCAACCGCGACGTCTTGCGACCCTGCTCCTCCCACAGCGCCTTGAACTCGAGGACCGCGTCCTCGTCACCGGAGATCACGACCGACCGCGGCCCGTTGACGGCGGCGATCGAGACCCGGTCGCCGAGATCGGCGAGCGCTTCGGCCACCTCGAGCTCGCCGGCCTCTATGGCGACCATCGCCCCGCCGTCCGGCAGGCCTCCCATCAGCCGGCCACGCGCGACGACCAAGGCAACGGCATCGGCAAGCGAGACCACGCCCGCGACGTGCGCCGCGGCGATCTCACCGACCGAATGGCCAGCCAGGTAGTCCGGCCGCACGCCAAGCGACTCGACGAGCCGGAACAGCGCGACCTCGACGGCGAACAACGCGATCTGAGTCAGCTCCGTGCGATCCAGCAAGCCCTCGGCCGAGCCCTCGTGACCGAAGGCGACGTCCGAGAGCGACCGGCCAAGCAGCGGGTCGGCCTCGGCGCACACCGCGTCGAAAGCGTCTCTGAAGAGCGGGAACGCCTCGTACAGGCCCGCTCCCATCCCGACCCGCTGGGCGCCCTGGCCGGTGAACAGGAACGCCACGCCACCACTCGATGCAGACCCTTCCACCACTCCCGCCGTCGACCGGCCCGCCGCCAACGCGTCGAGGCCCGCCAGCAACTGCTCGCGATCGCCGCCGACCACCACGGCGCGATGCTCGAACAACGCCCGGCCACCGACCAGCGAGGCACCGACGTCGATCGCCGCCAGTCCGGGCGACCGCTCGACGTGAGCCGCCAGCCGACCCGCCTGCCCGACCAAGGCGGCCGGCGACTTCGCGGACAACACCCACGGCACCGCCACGAGATCGCGCGCGGACACGTCGCTCTCGCTGTCACCAGAATCCTCGGGCCCGGCGACGGCCGGCGGCGGCTCGGCGAGGATCACGTGCGCGTTCGTTCCGCTGATCCCGAACGACGAGATCCCGGCCCGCCGCGGACGCTCGCCCGCAGCCCACTCCGCCGGCTCGGTCAGCAACTCGACGTCGCCGGTCGACCAGTCGACGTGCGGCGAGGGCTCGTCGACGTGCAACGTCGACGGCAGCACGCCATGGCGCATCGCCAGCACCATCTTCATCACCCCGGCCGCACCTGCCGCCGCCTGGGTGTGGCCGATGTTCGACTTGATCGAACCGAGCCGCAACGGACCGTTCGCACGGTCCTGGCCATAGGTCGCCAACAGCGCCTGCGCCTCGATCGGATCGCCCAGCGGCGTACCGGTCCCGTGCCCCTCGACCACATCCACGTCGGAAGCCGACAAGCCGGCATTTGCGAGCGCCTGACCGATCACCCGCTCCTGCGACGGACCGTTCGGCGCCGTCAACCCGTTGCTCGCGCCGTCCTGGTTGACCGCGCTGCCAGCGACGACCGCCAGCACCTCGTGGCCGTTGCGGCGCGCGTCCGAGAGGCGCTCGACCAGCAACAGCCCCGACCCCTCTCCCCAGCCGACCCCGTCCGCCGCACCGGAGAACGCCTTGCAGCGCCCGTCCGGCGCCAGCGCCCGTTGGCGGCTGAACTCCGAGAAGGTCATCGGAGTGGCCATCGCCGACGCGCCGCCCGCCAGCGCCATGTCGCACTCGCCCTGCCGCAGCGCCTGGCAGGCCTGGTGCAACGCGACCAGCGACGACGAGCACGCCGTGTCGATCGTCACCGCCGGCCCCTCGAGGCCAAGCACGTACGCCAACCGGCCCGACGCGACACTGCCCGACACACCGGTGCCGATATAGCCGCTGACTTCCCGCAACGCCGCTTCCGAGGCGCCGGCCGCATAGTCGTGGTACATCAGGCCGACGAAGACGCCGGTCCGGCTACCGCGAACGGAACGGGCATCGATCCCAGCGTTCTCGAACGCCTCCCAGGCCCCCTCGAGCAGCAGCCGCTGCTGGGGGTCCATCGCCAGCGCCTCGCGCGGGCCGATGCCGAAGAACCCGGCGTCGAAGTCCGCGACGCCTTCGAGGAAGCAGCCCTCGCGCACGTAGCTGGTGCCGACGGACGCGGGATCCGGGTCGTACAGGCGCTCCAGGTCCCAGCCGCGATCGTCCGGGAAGCCCGAGACCGCGTCGCCCTCCGAGATCACCAGTCGCCACAGGTCGTCCGGCGAGTACACCCCACCCGGGTAGCGGCAGCTCATCCCGACGATCGCGATCGGCTCGTCGTAGTGCGCCGAGCCTCGCACCACCGCGTTGGCGGTGACCGCCCCGGCGACCCGCTCGCGCAGCAGTCCCGCGACCGCGACGGGAGTCGGATAGTCGAAGACCAGCGTCGCCGGCAGCCGCAACCCACTCGCCTGAGCAAGCCGGTTGCGCAACTCGACCGAAGCCAGCGAATCGAACCCGAGGTCCATGAACGCGCGACTCGGATCGACCGCCGCCGTGGACTCGTGGCCGAGGACCGCCGCGACGTGGCCGACGACCAGCTCGAGCGCGACCGCGTCCCATTCCTCCTCGGGGACCTCGGCGAAGCGGCGCGCCAGCGCGCCGCCGTCGCCCCCGGAGGCCCGTCGCGCCGGAACACGCACCAATCCGCTCAGCAGCGGTGGCAGCACTCCCATTCGCGCGAGCGGTCGCAGCACGGCGAAGTCGAATGGGACGGGGACCAGCAGCGGCTCGTCGACCCGGGACGCAACGTCGAAGAGATCGAGTCCGTCGGCGTCCGAGAGCGGGGCGCCGATCACGCCGAGCCGCGCGCGGCCGGCGTCGTCGAGGTCGCCGGCCATCCCGCTCTGCTCCCAGGCGCCCCAGGCGAGCGACGTCGCCGCCAATCCCAGCCCATGCCGGTAGGCCGCAAGACCGTCGAGGAAGACGTTCGCCGCCGCATAGTTGGCTTGGCCGGGCGCGCCCAGCACTCCGGCGACCGACGAGAACATCACGAAGCGCTCGAGGCCCAGATCGGCCGTCAACTCGTGCAGATGCCAAGCTGCGTCGACCTTCGGCGCCATCACGACGTCGAGCCGCTCGGCGGTCAACTGCTCGACGACGCCGTCGTCGAGCACACCAGCCGCGTGCACCACCGCGGTCAACGGCAAGGCCTCAGAGACCGAGGCGATCAACGTCTCCAACTCGCCGCGATCCGAGACGTCACACGCCTCGACGCGCACCGCGCAGCCAAGCTCCTCCAACTCCGCCACCAGCTCGACCGCGCCGTCGGCGCCAAGACCGCTGCGACTCACCAGCAACAAGCTCTCGACGCCACGCTCGGCAACAAGGTGCCGCGCCACCAACCCGCCAAGGCCACCCGTCCCTCCGGTGACGAGCACAGTCCCACCAGACACGAACCCGGACGAGCCCGCCGCCTCCCCGTCGGCATCGACCTCCACCCGCGCCAACCGCGGCACCACCGCCGTGCCCTCACGCAACGCGACCTGCGGCTCATCGCCAGCCGCGACGGCCCCGAGGACGCTCCACGACGCCTCGCTCCCATCGACGTCGACCAACGCGAACGAACCCGGATGCTCGGACTGCGCCGAGCGCGCCAACCCCCACACGACTGCTGCACCGACGTCCAGCTCCTCGCCACCCGCCGCCGCGACCGCCCGCTCGGTGACCAGCACCAGCCGCGAGTCCACCAACGCCTCCTGCGCAACCCAACCCTGGACGAGATCGAGTACCTCGCGTGCAGCGCAGCGTGCGGCCGCCGGTACCTCGTTCGGCGCCTCAGCGCTGCTGCCGGCCCCGGCGAGCACGACCGCCGGCGCCGATGCCCCCTCGGCGATCGCCGCCATCAGCGCAGCCAGGTCCGGGTAGCGGTCCCCCTCGAAGCCCGGCAGCTCGAGATCGCCGACGACAGCGGCAGCCCCCGCCTCGCCCGACGTCGCGGCCTCGACCCACTCGACCTTGAACAACGAGTCGCCGCTGCCCGCTCCGCTCATGGCGCGCAAGAGGCCCACATCGACGGGACGCGTGACGAGACCCTCGACCGAGAGCACCGGCGCCCCGTCACGATCGGCCGCGGCGATCTTCAGCCGCTCGCCGTCGACGACGACCCGCACTCGTAGCGCCGGCGCGCCCGGCGCCGCGACGTGGACGCCCGTCCAGGCGAACGGGAGCCGCAGGCCACCGTCGTCCCCGTCGGCCAGGAAGCCCGCGTGCAGAGCGGCGTCCAGCAACGCGGGGTGGATCCCGTAGCCGCCCGCCTGCTGCTCCTGAGCGGATTCGAGCTCGATCTCCGCGAACACGGCGTCGCCGCGCCGCCACGCCGCCCGCAACCCTTGGAACGCCGGCCCATAGCTCAAGCCGACTGCCTCCAGGTCGTCATACAGCGATTCCACATCGGCCCGCTCGGCGCCCTCTGGCGGCCAGGATCCGATCAGCTCGTCCCAGCCAGGATCCGAGGCGGGATCGTCGGCGGTGACCACGCCGCTGGCGTGGCGAATCCAGCCGTCTTCGCCGCCACCGTCACCATCGCTCGCGGCATCGTCGAAGCTGCCCTCGGGCCTGGCGTAGACGGCGACCTCACGGCGTCCCGAGTCGTCCGGCTCGCCGACGGACACCTGGACCTGGACGGCTCCGCGCTCGGCGAAGGCCAACGGGGCCTCCAGGGACAGCTCCTCGACGACTCCGCAACCCGCCCGGCCGGCGGCGTGCAGGACCAGCTCCAGCAGCGCCGCGCCGGGCAACAGCACCGCCCCGCCGACGACGTGATCGCCCAGCCATGGATCGGACTCCAGCGAGAGCCGGCCAGACAGCAGCAACCGATCGGCGCCGGCGACCGAGGTGGTCGCGGCCAGCAGCGGGTGGCCGGCCGGCGACAGCCCGATCGACCGCGCGTCGCCGCCGGCGCCGGATACGAGCCAGAAACGCTCACGCTGGAATGGATAGGTGGGAAGCGCTACCCGCTTGGCGGCCGTCCGCTCGAAGAGCCTCGGCCACTCGACGTCTACGCCGTTGACGTGGAGACGCGCCAGCGCGGTCAGGAAGGCGCCGGTCTCGGGGCGGTCGTCGCGAAGCGCGGGCGCGAGAACGGGGCCCGGGGCGTCGCTCTCGGCGAGCGTCGTCTGCGCCATCGCGCAGAGCACGCCGTCAGGTCCAAGCTCGAGATAGCTCGTGACGGCTTGGTCTCGGAGCGTCGCGACGCAGTCGCCGAAGCGGACAGCCTGGCGGATGTGATCGACCCAGTAACTCGGAGAGGTCGCCTGCTCGGACGTCAGCAGCTGGCCGGTCACGTTCGAGACGATCGGTATCCGCGGCGGCTCGAACGACAAGCCCTCCGCGACCGCGCGGAACTCGTCGAGGATCGGCTCCATCCGTGGCGAGTGGAACGCGTGACTGACGTTCAGGCGCGACGTCCTCCTGCCCTCGGCAGCCCACTGCCGCTCGACCTCGAGCACGGCGTCCTCGTCGCCGGAGGCCACCACCGACCGCGGTCCGTTCACGGCGGCGATCGCGACGCGGCCGGTCAGCTCCGCGAGCGATTCCACGACCTCTTCCTCGCCGGCCTCGACCGCGACCATCGCGCCGCCGTCGGGCAGGCCGCCCATCAGCCGGCCTCGCGCGACGACCAGCGCAGTCGCATCGGCGAGCGAGAGCACACCCCCGACGTGCGCTGCCGCAATCTCACCGACCGAATGGCCAGCCAGGTAGTCCGGCCGCGCACCCAAGGACTCCGCGAGCCGGAACAACGCGACCTCGATCGCGAACAAGGCGATCTGCGTGAGCTCGGTGCGGTCCAGCGAACCCGCCGGGTCCGCCCCCTCGGCGAAGACGATCTCCCTCAACGACCCGCCCAGCAGAGGATCGGCCGCCTCGCAGACCGCGTCGAACGCCTCTTTGAAGACGCCGAACGTCTGGTAGAGCTCGGCGCCCATCCCCGCTCGCTGCGCGCCCTGCCCGGTGAACAGGAAGGCCAGGCCGCCGCTCGACGGCGTGCCCTCGACGACGTCGCCCGACGGCTGGCCGGTGGTCAGAGCGTCGAGCCCGGCGAGCAGCTGCTCTCGATCGCCGCCCAGCACGACGGCGCGATGCTCGAGCCGCGCCCGGCCCGCCGCCAGCGACAGCCCTACGTCCCCGACGGCCAGCTCCGGCCGGCCGCCGACGTGCGCCGCCAGCCGCGTCGCCGCGGCCACCAACGCCGGCGCCGTCCGGGCGGACAGGACCCACGGGGTGAGCGCGAGATCGCCCGCCGCGACGTCGTCGGTGTCAACCGACTGCTCGTCTTCGACGGCCGGCGGCGGCTCCTCGATGATCACGTGCGCGTTGGTGCCGCTGATCCCGAACGACGAGACTCCAGCACGCCGTGGACGCTCGCTCGCGGCCCACTCGGCCGGCTCGGTCAGCAGCTCGATGTCGCCGGCCGACCAGTCGACGTGCTGCGACGGCTCGTCGACGTGCAACGTCGCCGGCAACAGGCCATGGCGCATCGCCAGCACGATCTTCATCACCCCCGCCGCACCGGCCGCGGCCTGGGTGTGGCCGAGGTTCGACTTGATCGAACCGAGTCGCAACGGACCGTTCGCGCGATCCTGACCGTAGGTCGCCAGCAACGCCTGCGCCTCGATCGGATCGCCCAGAGTGGTCCCTGTCCCGTGTGCCTCGACGACGTCGACGTCGGCCGGCGACAGACCCGCGTTGGCGAGCGCCTGACCGATCACCCGCTCCTGCGACGGCCCGTTCGGCGCCGTCAGCCCGTTGCTCGCGCCATCCTGGTTGACCGCGCTGCCGGCGACGACGGCCAGCACCTCGTGACCGTTGCGCTGCGCGTCCGACAGGCGCTCGACCAGCAACAGGGCCGAGCCCTCACCCCAACCGACCCCGTCGGCCGCGCTCGAGAACGCCTTGCAGCGCCCGTCGGGCGACAGGCCGCGCTGACGGCTGAACTCGACGAACGTCAGCGGCGACGCCATCGCCGACGCACCACCCGCCAGCGCCATGTCGCACTCGCCCTGGCGCAACGCCTGGCAGGCCTGGTGCAACGCGACCAGCGACGACGAGCAAGCCGTGTCGATCGTCACCGCCGGCCCCTCCAAGCCGAAGACATACGCCAGCCGTCCCGACGCGACGCTGCCCGCTCCGCCGGTGGCGAGGTAGCCGTGCAGCTCGCGCAGTGCGGACTCCGGCGCGCCGACCGCGTAGTCGTGGTACATCAGGCCGGCGAAGACGCCGGTGCGGCTGCCGCGCAACGACTCCGGATCGATCCCCGCGCTCTCGAACGCCTCCCAGGTGCACTCGAGCAGCATCCGCTGTTGGGAGTCCATCGCGAGCGCCTCGCGCGGGCCGATGCCGAAGAACCCGGCGTCGAAGTCCGCGACGTCTTCGAGGAAGCCACCCTCGCGCACGTAGCTGGTGCCGACGGACTCGGGATCGGGGTCGAACAACCGCTCCAGGTCCCAGCCGCGATCCTCCGGGAAGCCGGAGATTGCGTCCTCGCCCGCCGCGAGCAGCTCCCACAGCTCATCTGGAGAGCTCACCCCGCCGGGATAGCGGCAACCCATGCCGATGATCGCGATCGGCTCGCGGTTGCGCTGCTCGAGCCCGTGGAGCTGCTCACGCGTCTGGTGCAGGTCGACGGTGACCCGCTTCAGATACTCGAGCAGCTTTGCGTCTTCGGTCATCGAGGAGTCTCTCCGTCTTGGGTTGCAGCGGACCCGTCGCCGTCCGGCGATCCGAACTCCGCATCGATCAGGTCGAGGATCTCGTCGGCGCTCGCGGACTGGATCCGCTCGACGGTGCGCTGACCGTCGTCCTCGCGTGTGCTCGACTGCTTCAGCGCCAGCGTGCGGAGGCGCGCCTCGACCTCGGCACGTTCGGCATCGGTGCCTACCGCGTCGAGCATCTGCTCGAGCTTGTCGAGCTGATCGTGGATCGGCGATCGCGCAGCGCCCCCGCTGACCCGCTCGCAGAGGTAGGCGGCGACGGCGACGGGGGTCGGGTAGTCGAACACGAGCGTCGCCGGCAAGCGCAGCGCGCTCGCGTGGGCGAGTCGGTTGCGCAGCTCGACCGAGGCGAGCGAGTCGAATCCCAGATCCTGGAACGCACGCTCCGGGTCGACGTCGGCGGCCGAGCCGTGACCGAGAACCGCGGCGACATGGCCACGGACCAGGTCGAGCGCCACGGCCTCCCGCTTGTCCTCGGGCGTCGCGCCGAGCTGCTGGGCCAACCCACCGCCGGCGAAGTCGTAGTCCCTGCGCGCGGGCGCGCGAACGAGCTTGCGCAGGATCGGCGGGAGCACGCCGACCCTGGCGAGTGGGCGCAGCGCCGCGACGTCGAGCGCGACTGGGACCAGCAACGACTCCTCGCGCGCGCAGGCGACGTCGAAGAGCTCGAGCCCCTGCTCGGTCGACAGCGTCCCGAGACCCATCCGACTCATCCGCGCGCGGCTGGCGTCGTCGAGGTCGCCGGCCATCCCGCCGTCCTCCCAGGCGCCCCACGCCAGCGACGTCGCCGCCAGCCCATGCGCGCGGCGATCGGCGGCCAGCGAGTCGAGGAAGACGTTCGCCGCCGCATAGTTGCCCTGGCCAGGCGAGCCGAGCACGCCCGCCACCGACGAGAACATGACGAAGCGCTCCAGGCCCAGATCGGCGGTCAGCTCGTGCAGATGCCAAGCCGCGTCGACCTTCGGCGCCATCACCGCGTCCAGCCGCTCGGCGGTCAGCTGCTCGACGACGCCGTCGTCGAGCACACCCGCCGCGTGCACGACCCCAGTCAATGGCTGGTCCACGGGAAGCGAGGCGATCAACGTCTCCAACGAGCCGCGATCCGAGACGTCACACGCCTCGACACGCACCGCACAGCCAAGCTCCTCCAGCTCCGCCACCAGCTCGGGCGCGGCGTCGGCGCCAAGACCGCTGCGACTCACCAGCAACAAGCTGTCGACGCCACGCTCGGCAACCAGATGCCGCGCCATCAACCCGCCAAGACCACCCGTCCCACCGGTCACGAGCACGGTCCCACCGGACACGAACCCGGACGAGCTCGCCCCCTCCGCCTCGGCATCGACCTCCACCCGCGCCAACCGCGGCACGACCGCCGCGCCCTCGCGCAACGCGAGCCGTGACTCGCCCGCGATTCCCAACGCCTCCGGAAGCGCCTGCCAGGACGCCTCGGCGCCGTCGACGTCGACCAGCACGATGCGATCCGGATGCTCCGCCTGCGCCGAGCCGACCAGGCCCCATGCAGACGCGGCCGCGAGCGCGAGCGCCTGCCCGTCCTCCGTCGCGACGGCGCGCTCGGTGACCAGCGCCAGTCGCATGTCGGCGAACGCATCCTCGGCGATCCACTGCTGGACGAGCGTCAACGCGTTCCCCGCCGCGGCATGGGCGGTCAGGGCGACGTCGAGTCCCGGCTCACCGAGCTCGGCGTTCACTCCACGGACGATCACGGTCTCCGGCGCAGCCGCGCCGTCCTCGCCCACGGCGTCGGCGAGCGCGGCCAGATCGCTGTAGCGCTCCCCTTCGAAGCCCGGAAGGTCGAGATCGCCGACGATCGCAACGGCGGCGGTCTCCTCCTCTGCCGCGGGGGCCGCCACCCACTCCAGCGCGAACAGGGGCCGCGGAGCGACGGCCGCCGACATCGCCCGCAGCGCCTCCGCGTCGACCGGGCGCACGGCCAGGCTCTCGACCGACAGCGCCGGCGCGCCGCTCTCGTCGACCGCGACGATGCTCGCGGCGCCCTCCTCGCCGGCTACGAGACGGACGCGCAGGCGGGCCGCGCCCGCCGACCACAGGCTCACGCCTCCCCAGGCGAACGGGATCGACAGCTCACCGCCCGGCGCCGCGTCGAGCAGGACCGTGTGCAGCACCGAGTCGAGCAGCGCCGGGTGAACGCCGTAGCCACGGGCCTCCTCCGTCTGCTCGTCGGCGAGCTCGACCTCGGCGAACAGCGCGTCGCCTTGACGCCACGCCGCGCGCAGGCCCTGAAACGCCGGTCCGTACTCGAAGCCGATCTCGGCGAGCCTGTCGTAGAGGTCGTCGACGGCGATCGTCTCGGCTCCCTCCGGGGGCCAAGCGGCCGAGCTCAGCTCCAGGAGCTCGGCGCTCGTGTCGGGCTTCTCCGCGACGATCGCTCCCGCGGCGTGACTCGTCCATGCCTCCTCGTCGCCCTCGTCGTCGTCATGGCCCTCGTCACTACGGCCGTCGGAACGCGAGTGGATGGCCAGCTCTCGCCGCCCGGTCGCGTCCGGCTCGCCAACCCATACCTGGACCGTCACGGCGCCTCGCTCGGGCACCACGAGCGGCGCCTCCAGAGTCAGCTCCTCGACGACGCCGCCGACGTCGCCGGCGGCGCTCAGCGCGAGCTCGAGGATTCCCGTGCCGGGCACCAGGGTGACGCCGAAGATCGTGTGATCGGCGAGCCACGGGTGGGTCTGCAGCGAGAGCCGCCCGGTCGACAGCCGGCCGCGCTCGCCGGCGAGCGCGGTCGTCGCGCCGAGCAGCGGATGATCGCTCGGAGAGAGGCCGATCGCGCCCGCGTCACCGCCGCCGCGCCCCATCGACAGCCAGTAGCGCTGGCGCTGGAAGGCGTAGGTGGGCAGCTCGACCGAGCTCGCGCCGGTGTCCTCGAAGAGCTTGCTCCACTCGACGTCGCTGCCGTGGACGTGGAGCTGTGCGATCCCCGCTAGGAACGTCTCGGGCTCGGGGCGGCCCCTGCGCATCGCGGACGAGAGCACCGCGCTGACGCCGTCGTCCGCGCTGTCGAGCGAAGCCTGCGCCAGCGCCGAGAGCAGGCCGTCGGGACCGAGCTCCAGATAGCGACTGACGCCGCGTGCTTCGAGCGAGCGGACGCAGTCCGCGAACCGAACCGCCTCGCGCACGTGGCTCGCCCAGTAGGCGGGTGAGGTCGCCTGCTCGTCGGTCAGCGGCTCGCCGGTCACGTTCGACATCACCGGGATCCGCGGTGGACTGAGCGCGAGCCCGGCCACGACCGACTCGAACTCGTCGAGCATCGGATCCATCCGCCGCGAGTGGAACGCGTGGCTGACCGTCAATCGCGAGGTCTTGCGACCACGCCGCTCCCAGACGTCCTTGAGCTCCAGCACCGCGTCTTCGTCACCGGAGACGACCGTCGACAGCGGGGCGTTGACGCCGGCGACCGAGACACGGTCGCCGTAGTCGGAGATCGACGCCGCGATCTCGTCCTCCGACGCCTCGACCGCGACCATCGCTCCCCCCTCGGGCAGCGCGCCCATCAGCCGGCCTCGCGCGACCACGAGCGCGGCGGCGTCGGGCAGCGAGAGCACGCCCGCGACGTGCGCGGCGACGACCTCGCCGACCGAGTGGCCGGCCAGCGAGTCCGGGCGCACACCGAGCCACTCGACGAGCCGGAACAGCGCGACCTCGACCGCGAACAGGGCGACCTGCGTGAGCTCGGTGCGGTCCAGCGACTCCGCGTCGGGATCCTCAGGATCGGCGAAGACGAGCGCCTTCAGCGAGCGGCCGAGCAGGCCGTCGACCTCACCGCACACCTCGTCGAATGCAGTGGCGAACTCCGGGAATGCCTCGTAGAGCTCGTGTCCCATCCCGACCCGCTGCGCGCCCTGACCGGTGAACAGCAGCGCTACCTTGCCGTGCGACGCCGTCCCCTCGATCACCGCGGCCGACGGGCCGCCGCGCACGAGATCGTCGAGGCCGGCCAGCAGCTCGTCACGGCTCCGGCCGATCACCACCGCGCGCCGCTCGAGTCCGGCGCGCCCGGTCGCCAGCGACAGACCGACGTCCTCGGCGGCCGCCCCATCGGTCTCCACATGTCCGGCCAGCCGGCCCGCCTGGGCGACGAGCGCATCCCGATCGCGCGCCGAGACGACCCACGGGATCGCAGGCAGCGACCGCGTGCGCTCGCCGCCTGCGGAAGCAGTGCTCGGCGCCTCCGTCAGGACGACGTGGGCGTTGGTGCCGCTGATCCCGAACGAGGAGACCCCGGCGCTCCGAGGGCGGTCTCCGGCGGGCCACTCGTCCGATTCGGTCAACAGCTCGATGTCGCCGGCGGACCAGTCGACGTGCGACGAGGGCTCGTCGGCGTGCAACGTCGGAGGCAGCACCCCGTGACGCATCGCCAGCACCATCTTCATGATGCCCGCCACGCCAGCCGCGGCTTGGGTGTGACCGATGTTCGACTTGATCGAGCCGAGCCGCAACGGACCGTTCGCGCGCCCCTGGCCATAGGTCGCGAGCAGCGCCTGCGCCTCGATCGGATCGCCCAGCGGCGTGCCCGTCCCGTGCCCCTCGACCACGTCGACGTCGGAAGGCGTCAAGCCCGCGTTCGCGAGCGCCTGAGCGATCACCCGCTCCTGCGACGGCCCGTTCGGAGCCGTCAGCCCGTTGCTGGCGCCGTCCTGGTTGACCGCGCTGCCAGCGACGACCGCCAGCACCTCGTGGCCGTTGCGACGCGCGTCGGAAAGGCGCTCGAGCAGGAGCATGCCCGAGCCCTCCGACAACGCGACTCCGTCAGCGCCCTCGCCGTAGGCCTTCGAGCGACCGTCGGGTGCGAGGGCGCGCTGGCGGCTGAACTCGGCCAGGGCCATCGGCGTCGCCATCGCCGACGCGCCGCCCGCGAGCGCCATGTCGCACTCGCCCTGGCGCAGCGCCTGGCTGGCCTGGTGGAGCGCTACCAGCGACGACGAGCACGCCGTGTCGATCGTCACCGCCGGGCCCTCCAGCCCGAAGACGTACGCCAGCCGCCCCGAAGCGACGCTGCCCGACGTGCCGGTGCTCAGATAGCCGCTGACGTCGCGAAGCGCGGCGTCGGACGCGCCGGTCACGTAGTCCTGGTACATCAGGCCGACGAAGACGCCGGTCCGGCTGCCGCGCAACGACCCCGGATCGATCCCGGCGTGCTCGAACGCCTCCCAGGCGCCCTCGAGCAGCAGCCGGTGCTGCGGGTCCATCGCAAGCGCCTCGCGCGGGCCGATGCCGAAGAACCCGGCGTCGAAGTCGGCGACGTCCTCGATGAAGCCCCCCTCGCGGGCGTAGCACGTGCCCGACGATGCCGGGTCGGCGTCGTAGAGGCGGTCGAGGTCCCAGCCACGGTCGGTCGGAAAGCCCGAGATCGCGTCGCCGCCGTTGACGACGAGCTCCCACAGCTCACGCGGCGACTCGACGCCGCCAGGGAAGCGGCAGCTCATCCCGACGATCGCGATCGGCTCGTCGCTATGCGCCGAGACGCGGGCGGTCGCGACGGCGGTGACCGTCCCCTCGACGCGCTCGCGCAACATTCCCGCGACGGCGACCGGGGTCGGGTAGTCGAAGACCAGCGTCGCCGGCAGCCGCAGACCGCTCGCCTGAGCCAGCCGGTTGCGCAACTCGACCGACGCCAGCGAGTCGAACCCGAGATCCTTGAAGGCGAGGTCCGGATCGATCGCGTCGGCCGACTCGTGGCCAAGCACCCCAGCGACGTGCTCGCGGACCAGCTCGAGCGCGGCAGCGTCCCACTCCTGCTCGGGGAGCTCGGCGAATCGCCTGGCGAGCGCGCCGCCGTCGGAGGCGGAGGCACGTCGCGCCGGAACGCGCACCAGGCCGCCCAGCAACGGCGGGAGCATCCCCATCCGCGCGAGCGGCCGCAGCGCCGCCAGGTCGAGCGCGACCGGAACCAGCAGAGCGTCGTCCAGCGTGCAGGCGACGTCGTAGAGCCCCAGTCCGTCGGTGTCCGAGAGCGGCGCGCTGATCGCGCCGAGTCGCGCACGGCTGGCGTCGTCGAGGTCGTCGGTCATCCCCGACGCCTGCTCCCACAGGCCCCACGCCAGCGACGTCGCCGCCAGACCATGCGCGCGACGGTGAGCGGCCAGCGCGTCGAGGAAGACGTTCGCCGCGGCGTAGTTGCCCTGACCGGGCGAGCCCAGCACGCCCGCCACCGACGAGAACATCACGAACCGCTCCAAGCCGAGATCGGCGGTCAGCTCGTGGAGATGCCAAGCGGCGTCGACCTTCGGCGCCATCACCGCATCGAGCCGCTCGGCGGTCAGCTGCTCGACGACGCCGTCGTCGAGCACACCAGCCGCATGCACCACACCCGTCAACGGACGATCCTCGGAGATCGAGGCGATCAACGCCTCCAACTCGCCGCGATCCGAGATGTCGCACGCCTCCACGCGTACGGCACATCCACGCTCCTCCAGCTCCGCCGCCAGCTCGGTCGCGCCGTCGGCGCCGAGGCCGCTGCGACTCACCAGCAACAAGCTCTCGACGCCGTGCTCGGCCACCAGATGGCGCGCGACCAGACCTCCAAGCCCGCCCGTCCCACCGGTCACCAAGACCGACCCGCCCGAAACGAACGGCCCAGCCTCAGAACCGCCGTCGCGCGCCACACGCGCCAACCGCGGCGCCACCGCGACACCGTCCCGCAAGGCGACCTGCGGCTCGTCGCCCGCCGACACCGCCGCCAACGCTGCCCACGACGCGTCCGTCCCGTCCACGTCCACCAACCCGAACGAGCCCGGATGCTCCGACTGCGCCGAACGCACCAGCCCCCAGACGGTGGCGGCGCCGACATCCGGCGCCTCGCCATCCACGGCGGCGACGGCTCGTCCGGTCACCAAGACCAGCCGCGAATCGACCAGCGCCTCTCGTACCACCCAGCCCTGCACGAGCTCGAGCACCCGATGGGCGGCGGCATGCGCCGCCTCCGGAACGCCGACGCCCGCTTCGCCGTCGACGAGATCGTAGCCGGCGGCCAGCACGACCGCCGGCGCTTCGGCCCCCTCATCGACCGCCGCGGCGAGCGCCGCCAGGTCGGAGTAGCGCTCCCCGTCGAGGCCTGGCACGTCGAGGTCGCCGAGCACGGCGACCGCGCCTGCCCCGGCGCCGGAAGCCTCCTCCGGAGCGGGGATCCACTCGACCTTGAACAGAGAGTCGTTGCCGGCGGCGATGCCCGCCGCGGCGCGCAGCTGGTCGGCGTCGACGGGGCGCGTGACGAGGCCCGCGACCGAGAAGACGGCTTGGCCGTCGCGGTCGGCCGCCGAGACCCTCAGCTGCTCGCCGCCGTCGACGACGACGCGCACACGCAGCGACGACGCACCGGGTGCCGATATCTCGACGCCCGTCCAGGCGAACGGCAACCGCAAGCCGTCGTTGTCGCCGACCAGGAACCCGGCGTGCAGCGCCGCGTCCAAGAGAGCGGGATGGACGCCGTAGCCGGTCGCTTGCTGCTCCTGGGCCGAATCGAGCTCGACCTCGGCGAAGGCCTCCCCGTCGCGGCGCCACGCGGCGCGCAACCCCTGGAACGCGGGTCCGTAGCCAAAGCCCGCCGCCTCCAAGTCGTCATAGAGCGAGTCGACGGCGACCGACTCGGCGCCTTCGGGCGGCCACACCCCGGCCAGCTCCGCCAACCCGTCGTCGACGGGCCCCTGCTCGTTGGAGACCACGCCTCCGGCGTGCCGAACCCACCCGTCGTCGGCGGCGTCGTCGTCGTTCTCGGGCCTGGCGTAGACGGCGACCTCGCGCCGGCCGGCCTCGTCTGGCTCGCCGACCGAGACCTGGACCTGGACGGCGCCCCGCTCGGCGAAGATCAGCGGAGCCTCGAGGGTCAGCTCTTCGACCACCGCGCAACCTGCCCGCCCCGCCGCGTGCGAGGCCAGCTCGACCAAGCCGGCGCCCGCCAGCAGCACAGCGCCCCCGACGGCGTGGTCGCCGAGCCAGGGATGCGACTCGAGCGAGAGCCGGCCGGACAGCAGCAACCGGTCCGCATCGGCGACCGACGTGACGGCGCCCAGCAAGGGATGGCCGCCAGGGGACAGCCCAGCCGCGGTCACGTCGCCAGCGCCGCCGCTGCTCGAGTTGATCCAGTAGCGGTCGCGCTGGAAGGCGTAGGTCGGTAGCCGGACCTGCTTGGCGGCCGTTCCGTCGAAGAGCTTCGACCAGCCGACGTCGACACCGCGAACGTGGGCCTCGGCGAGCGAGGTCACGAAGCGGTCGAGGCCGCCGTCGTCGCGGCGCAGCGAGCCGACGGTCAGGACGCTGTCGGGATCGGCGCCGGCCGCTTCCACGGTCTCCTCGACAGCGATCGTCAAGACCGGGTGGGGGCTGACCTCCACGAACGCGTCATAGCCGTCGGCGAGCAACTTCTGGGTCGCGTCCTCGAAACGGACGGTGTGGCGCAGGTTGCGGTACCAGTACTCGGCGTCGAGAGCCGCGGTGTCGACGATCTCGCCTTCGAGCGCCGACATGAACGCGATCGCTCCGGAGCGCGGCTCGATCGGGCCGAGGTCTTCGAGCAACCGGTCGTGGATCGCCTCGACCTGATCCGAGTGCGACGCATAGTCGACCGGGATCCGCCGCGCCCACACACCATCGCTCTCACAACCGGCCAGCAACCCGTCGAGCGCCTCGTCCTCACCCGAGACGACGACCGACCGCGGACCGTTGACCGCGGCGACCGACAGCCGCCCAGCCCAGTCGGCGATCCGACCTGCGACCTGGTCCACCGGCGCAGCGACAGACACCATCCCGCCGAGGCCGGCGATCTCCACGATCGCCTGGCTGCGCAGCACGACGACCCGCGCCGCGTCCTCCAACGACAGACCGCCGGCAACGCAGGCGGCTGCAATCTCGCCCTGCGAATGACCGACGACGGCACCCGGCTCCACCCCGAACGACCGCCATAGGCCCGCCAGCGCGACCGACACCGCGAACGACACCGGCTGCACGACGTCGACGCGCTCCAACGCCGGCGCTCCGTCGACACCCGCCAACACATCGGCAACCCGCCAGTCGACGAGCTCCTCGACCGCGCCGGTCGCTTCGGCGAACAGCTCCGCGAACACCGGTGAGGACTCCGAGAGCCCCAACGCCATCCCCGCCCACTGCGCACCCTGGCCGGGAAACACGAACGCCACCCGGCGGCCGGCCACGGCACGACCCGACACCACGCCATCCGCCGGCATCCCAGCCACCAGCGCCTCGAGCCCAGCCAACGACCGATCGCGATCGTCGACGACGACCACGGCACGGTGCTCGAACTGCGCCCTAGCAGTCGCGAGCGAGAGACCGACGTCGACGTTGCTCAGCTCCGGCCGCTCCCTGAGGCGCCCGGCCAGCCTTCCCGCCTGCCCACCGAGGGCAGACGCCGACTTCGCCGTCAACACCCACGGCACCGCGACGAGATCGCTGACGGGGGCGTCCACCTCGTCGCTCGAATCGGCGTCGACGACGACCGACGGCGGCGGCTCTTCGAGGATCACGTGGGCGTTGGTGCCGCTGATGCCGAACGACGACACCCCAGCCCGCCGCCGCCGCTCGCCCGCGGCCCACTCGGCCGGCTCGGTCAGCAGCTCGATGTCGCCGGCCGACCAGTCGACATGCGGCGACGGCTCGTCGACGTGCAACGTCGGCGGCAGCACCCCGTGGCGCATCGCCAGCACCATCTTCATGACGCCAGCCACACCCGCCGCGGCCTGGGTATGACCGATGTTCGACTTGATCGAACCGAGCCGCAACGGACCGTCCGCACGGTCCTGGCCGTAGGTGGCCAGCAGCGCCTGTGCCTCGATCGGGTCGCCGAGCGCGGTACCCGTGCCGTGGCCCTCGACCGCATCGACGTCCGTCGGCGACAAGCCGGCGTTCGCAAGCGCCTGACCGATCACCCGCTCCTGCGACGGGCCGTTCGGCGCCGTCAGCCCGTTGCTCGCGCCGTCCTGGTTGACCGCGCTGCCCGCCACGACCGCCAGCACCTCATGGCCGTTGCGGCGGGCGTCCGACAAGCGCTCGAGCACGATCAGACCGGACCCCTCCGACAACGCGACCCCGTCGGCCGCGCCGGCATAGGCCTTCGAGCGTCCGTCGGGCGCGAGACCCCGCTGGCGGCTGAACTCCGCGAAGGACGCCGGCGTCGCCATCGCCGACGCGCCGCCGGCGAGCGCCATGTCGCACTCGCCCTGACGCAGCGCGTGGCAAGCCTGGTGGAGCGCTACCAGCGACGACGAGCAGGCAGTGTCGATCGTCACCGCCGGGCCCTCCAGCCCGAAGACATACGCCAACCGACCCGAGGCGACGCTGCCCGCCAAGCCGGTGCTCAGATAGCCGCTGACCCCCCGGAGCTCGGATTCGGACCCCCCGATCGCATAGTCGTGGTACATCAGGCCGACGAAGACGCCGGTCCGGCTGCCCCGCAGCGAACCTGGAGCGACCCCAGCGTCCTCGAACGCCTCCCACGCCCCCTCCAGCAGCAGCCGCTGTTGCGGATCCATCGCCAGCGCCTCGCGCGGAGCGATCCCGAAGAAGCCCGCGTCGAAGCCGGCGACGTTCTCGATGAAGCCGCCTTCGCGGGCATAGCTGGTGCCGACCGACTCGGGATCCGGGTCGTACAGGCCGTCGAGGTCCCAGCCGCGGTCACTCGGGAAGCCGGAGATGGCGTCGCCGCCAGTGGCGAGGAGGCTCCACAGCTCCTCCGGCGACTCGACCCCGCCGGGGAAGCGGCAGCTCATCCCGACGATCGCGACCGGCTCGTCGGCCCGCGCCGACAGCCGCGCCGTCGCCACGGTCGCAACCGATCCCTCGACCCGCTCGCGCAACAGCGCGGCTACCGCTACCGGCGTCGGATAGTCGAACACCAGCGTCGCCGGCAACCGCAAGCCGCTCGCCTGAGCCAACCGATTGCGCAGCTCCACCGACGCCAGCGAGTCGAAGCCGAGATCCTTGAACGCCCGGTCCGCTTCGATCGCCGCCGCCGACTCGTGCCCCAGCACGGCCGCGACGTGCTCGACCACGAGCTCCAGAGCGACCGCATCCCACTCCTCCTCCGGCGCCTCGGCGAAGCGCCGCGCCAGCGCGCCGCCGTCGCCGCCTGGCGCCCGCCGCGCCGGAACGCGCACCAGGCCGCGCAGCAGCGGCGGCAACATCCCCACCCGCGCCAACGGGCGCAGCGCCGACAAGTCGAACGGGACCGACACCAGCAGCGGCTCGTCGACCGTCGACGCGATGTCGAACAGCTCCAGGCCCTCCGAGTCCGACAACGGCGAGGCGATCATGTTCAGCCGTGCCCGCTCGCTCTCGCCGAGCTCGTCGGTCATCCCCGTCACCTGCTCCCACAGCCCCCACGCCAGCGACGCGGCCGGCAGCCCCTCGGCACGCCGGTAGGCGGCAAGCGCGTCGAGGAACACGTTCGCCGCCGCGTAGTTGCCCTGACCGGGCCCACCGAGCACTCCGGCGACCGACGAGAACAGCACGAACCGCTCCAAGCCGAGATCGGCGGTCAGCTCGTGCAGATGCCACGCGGCGTCGACCTTCGGCGCCATCACGACGTCGAGCCGCTCCGGCGACAGCTTCTCCACGACGCCGTCGTCGAGCAAGCCCGCCGCATGCACCACGCCGGTCAGCGGACAGTCGTCGGGCACCGAGGCGATCAGCCCTGCCACCGCGTCGCGATCCGATACGTCGCACGCCTCGACCCGCACCGCGCAGCCGAGGTCCTCGAGCTCCGCGACCAGCTCGTCGATGCCCTCGGCCGCCCGGCCGCGCCGCCCGACGAGCAGCAGGCTGGTGACGTCCCGCTCCGCGACCAGGTGCTTGGCAAGCAGACCGCCGAGGCCGCCAGTCCCGCCCGTCATCAACACCGTGCCACCCGAGACGAACGGCCCCGGCTCGGAATCGCCGCCGCGCGCGACACGCGCCAGGCGCGGCACGACCGCGATGCCGTCGCGCAATGCGATCTGCGACTCGCCCGCCGCGACGTCCGCGAGCGCCGCCCACGACGCCTCGCTCCCGTCGACGTCGACCAGCCCGAACGAGCCAGGGTGCTCCGCCTGCGCCGAGCGCACCAAACCCCAGATCGCGGCAGTCACGACGTCCGGCGACTCGCCGGTCCCGGCGGCAACGGCTCGCTCGGTCACCAGGACGAGCCGCGAACCGGCCAGCGCCTCCTGTCCCAGCCAGCCTTGAACGAGCTCGAGCGTCCGATGCGTGGCAGTACGTGCGGCCGCTGGCACGGTGCCTTCGCCGTCAGCGGATGGGCGCCCGTCGGCCAGCACGACCGCCGGTACCTCCGTGCCCTCGGCGACGGCCGCGACGAGTGCCGCGAGGTCGGGGTAGCGCTCGCCGTCGAGACCCGGGACGTCGAGCTCGCCCAACGTCGCCACGCCGCCCGGAACGGCCTCGGGGACGGTCTCGACCCATTCGACCTTGAACAGCGAATCGCCGGTCGACGCGGCCCGCAGTTGGCTCGCCTCGACGGGGCGTGCGACGAGGCCCTCCACCGACAGGGCAGGCCGGCCGTCGCGGTCGGTCGCCGAGAGCTGGAGGCGATCGCCGTCGGCTGTGGCCCGTACGCGCAGCGACGTCGCCCCGCCAGCGGCTACCCGCACTCCCGTCCACGCGAACGGCAACCGCAGGCCATCTGTCTGACCGACGAGGAATCCCGCGTGCAGCGAGGCGTCGAGCAGCGCGGGGTGAATGCCATAGCCGCCCGCCTGCTTCTCCTGGGTCGCGTCGAGCTCGACCTCGGCGAAGACCTCGTCGCCGCGCCGCCACGCCGCGCGCAGGCCCTGGAACGCCGGGCCATAGCTCAAGCCGACCGCGTCGAGATCGTCGTAGAGCGAGTTGACCGCAACCGGCTCGGCGCCCTCCGGCGGCCACGCGCCGTCGAGCTCGGCCAGACCACGGTCGACCTCCGGCTGGGCATCGGACACTACGCCGCGGGCGTGGCGCATCCACTCTCCGTCGTCCGCGTCGCTGTCGGGCCTGGCGTGAACGGCGACCTCGCGCCGCCCCGTCTCGTCGGGCTCGTCGACCGACAGCTGGACCTGGACGGCGCCACGCTCGGGGAAGACCAGCGGAGCCTCCAGCGACAGCTCTTCGATCAGGCCGCAATCCACACGGCTCGCCGCATGCGAGACCAGCTCGACAAGCCCGGCCCCCGGCAGCAGCACCACGCCGCCGACCGTGTGATCGGCAAGCCACGGATCGGAGTCCAGCGACAAGCGCCCCGACAACAACAACCGATCCGCTCCGGCAATCGATGCCACGGCCCCCAGCAACGGATGGCCCGCCGCCGTGAGTCCGATCGATCGGGCGTCGCCCCGGCCACCGCCGCCGGATGTCAGCCAGTAGCGGTCGCGCTGGAATGCGTAGGTCGGCAGGCCGACGTGCTTGGCCGGGGCGCCTTCGAAGAGCTTGGCCCAGTCGACGTCGGCGCCGTTGACATGCGCCTCGGCGAGCGAGGTCAGGAACCGGTCGAGGCCGCCGTCGTCGCGACGCAGGGAGCCGATCGCGACGACGTCGGCTCCAGCCGCGGTGGCGGTCTCCTCGACGGGGATCGTCAGAACCGGATGGCTGCTCGCCTCGATGAACGTCGTATAGCCGTCGGCGACGAGCGCACGGATCGCATCCTCGAAGCGGACCGTCTCGCGCAGGTTCCGGTACCAGTAGCCGGCATCCAGGCTTGCGGTGTCGACCAACCCGCCAGTCACCGACGACATGAACGGGACGGCCGCCGTCCGCGGCTCGATCGACGCCAGCTCGTCGAGCAGCCTGTCCTCGATCTGGTCGATCTGGGCGGAGTGCGACGCGTAGTCGACCGGGATCCGCCGCGCCCAGGTGCCATCGGCCTCGCAGGCCGCCAACAGCTCGTCGAGCGCCTCGACCTCGCCCGACACGACGGTCGAACGCGGACTGTTCACCGCCGCGACCGAGAGCCGCTCGCCCCAGCCGGCGATCCGTGCTTCGACCTCGTCGCGCGATCCCGAGACCGAGACCATCCCGCCCAAGCCGGCGACGTCTACCAGAGCCCGGCTGCGCAGAACGGCGACCCGCGCCGCGTCCTCGAGCGACAGCCCGCCCGCCACGCACGCCGCGGCGATCTCGCCCTGCGAATGGCCGACCACGACCCGCGGCTCGACCCCGAGCCAACGCCACAGACCCGCGAGCGCAACCGACACGACGAACGAGACGGGCTGAACGACGTCCACCCGCTCCAGCGACGGCGCGCCGTCCGCCCCCGCGAGGACGTCGGACACGCGCCAATCGACAAGCCCCTCGACCGCGGCGGCAACCTCGGCGAACCGCTCCGCGAACACCGGCGACGACTCGATCAGCCCCAGCGCCATCCCCGGCCACTGCGCGCCCTGCCCCGCGAACACGAAGCCGGTCTTCGCGGGCCCGACCTTGCCGGACGCCACGCCGACCGCCGGCTCACCCGACACGAGCGCATCCAAGCCCGCCAGCAACTCCTCGCGATCCCCGCCGACCACCACCGCACGATGCTCGAACGACGCCCTGCCAGCCACCAGCGACAACCCGACGTCGACGGGCGCCAGGTCGGGCTCCGCCTCGACATGCGCCGCCAACCGGCCGGCCTGACCGGCCAGCGCGGCCTCCGACTTCGCCGACAGCACCCAGGGCACCACCCCAAGCACGCGCGCCCCGCCACCCTCGGTGTCGGATGTCTCGTCGCCTACCGGAACCGGCTCCAGCGCCGGCGGCTCTTCGAGGATCACGTGAGCGTTGGTGCCGCTCGCCCCGAACGACGACACCGCGGCCCGCCGCGGCGCCTCCCCTGCGGCCCACTCGGCCGGCTCGGTCAGCAGCTCGATGTCGCCGGCCGACCAGTCGACGTGCGGCGACGGCTCGTCGACGTGCAGCGTCGGCGGCAGCATCCCGTGCCGCATCGCCAGCACCATCTTCATGACCCCGGCCGCGCCCGCGGCCGCCTGGGTGTGGCCGATGTTCGACTTGATCGAACCGAGCCGCAACGGGCCGTCCGCGCGGTCCTGGCCATAGGTCGCCAGCAGCGCCTGCGCCTCGATCGGATCCCCGAGTGGCGTGCCCGTGCCGTGGCCCTCGACGACGTCGACGTCGGCCGGCTCGAGGCCGGCGTTGGCCAATGCCTGATAAATCACCCGTTCCTGCGAGGGACCGTTCGGCGCCGTCAGGCCGTTGCTCGCACCGTCCTGGTTGACCGCGCTCCCGCGCACGACCGCCAACACTTGATGGCCGTTGCGGCGCGCATCCGACAGCCGCTCGAGCACGAGCAGGCCCGAGCCCTCCGACAACGCGACACCGTCGGCGGCGCCCGAATACGCCTTGCAGCGCCCGTCGGGTGCGAGGCCGCGCTGACGGCTGAACTCGGAGAACGTCATCGGCGTGGCCATCGCCGACGCGCCGCCGGCGAGCGCCATGTCGCAATCGCCCTCGCGCAGCGCCTGAGAGGCCTGGTGCAGCGCGACCAGCGACGACGAGCACGCGGTGTCGATCGTCACGGCGGGGCCCTCCAACCCGAGCACGTAGGAGAGCCGCCCCGAAGCGATGCTGCCCGACACGCCGGTTCCCAGGTAGCCGCCGAGCTCCTCCAATGCGACATCCGAGACGCCGGACCCGTAGTCGTGGTACATCAGCCCGACGAAGACCCCCGTCCGGCTGCCGCGCAATGAGCCCGGATCGATCCCGGCGTCCTCGAACGCCTCCCACGCCCCCTCGAGCAGCAGCCGCTGCTGCGGATCCATCGCCAACGCCTCGCGCGGCGCGATCCCGAAGAACCCGCCGTCGAAGTCGGCGACGTTCTCGACGAAGCCGCCTTCGCGCACATAGAAGCTGCCCGGGGACTCGTTACCGGGGTCGGGGTCGTAGAGGCTGTCCAGAGCCCAGCCGCGATCCTCCGGGAATGCCGAGATCGCGTCAGTGCCCGAGGCGACGAGCTCCCACAGCTCCCGCGGCGAACCGACGCCGCCGGGGAAGCGGCAGCTCATCCCGACGATCGCGATCGGGTCGTCGGCCCGCGCCGACACCCGCGCCGTCGCCACGCTCGCAACCGATCCCTCGACCCGTTCGCGCAGCAGTCCCGCTACCGCCACCGGCGTCGGGTAGTCGAAGACCAGCGTCGCCGGCAACCGCAAGCCGCTCGCCTGAGCCAGCCGGTTGCGCAACTCGACCGACGCCAGCGAATCGAACCCGAGGTCCTTGAACGCCCGCTGCGGGTCGATCGCGTCAGACGACTCGTGGCCCAGCACCGCCGCGACATGGCCGCTGACCAGCTCGAGCGCGACCGCGTCCCACTCCTGCTCGGAGACCGCGGCGAACCGCCGCGCCAGCGCACCGTCGCCGGAACCGGCGTCACGACGCGCCGGCACGCGCACGAGGCCGCGCAGCAGCGGCGGGAGCATCCCCATCCGAGCGAGCGGCCGCAGCGCCGCGACGTCGAACGGGACGGGGACCAGGATCGGCTCGTCGACCGCCGAGGCGACGTCGAACAGCGCGAGCCCCTCGTCATTCGAGATCGGCGCGCCGATCGTGCTCAGCCGCGCACGATCGCTCTGGCCCAGGTCACCGGTCAGTCCCGTCGCCTGCTCCCACAGCCCCCACGCCAGCGACGCGGCCGGCAGCCGCTCGGCACGCCGGCGGACAGCCAGTGCGTCGAGGAAGGCGTTCGCCGCCGCGTAGTTCGCCTGACCCGGCGTGCCCAACGTCGCCGCCGCGGACGAGAACATCACGAACCGCTCCAGCCCCATGTCCGCGGTCAGCTCGTGCAGATGCCAAGCGGCGTCGACCTTCGGCGCCATCACCACGTCGATCCGCTCCGCGGTCAGCTGCTCGACGACGCCGTCGTCGAGCGCCCCGGCCGAGTGCACGACGCCGGTCAACGGGCAGTTCGCGGAGATCGAGGCGATCAACGCCTCCAACTCGCCGCGCTCCGAGACGTCGCACGCCTCGACGCGCACCGCACAGCCGCGCTCCTCCAACTCGGCGACGAGCTCGTCCACGCCATCGGCCTCGCGACCGCTGCGACTGACCAGCAGCAAGCTCTCCACACCACGCTCGGCAGCCAAGTGCCGCGCGACCAGTCCGCCGAGACCACCGGTGCCGCCGGTCACCAGCACGGTGCCGCCCGTGACGAATGGCCTGGCGCCGGAGTCACCGTCCCCTGCCACGCGCGCCAGGCGCGGCACGACCGCCGCGCCCTCGCGCAACGCCAGCTGCGGCTCGGCGCCGTCGACGGTCGCGCCCAAGGCGTTCCAAGAAGCGTCCGTCCCGTCGACGTCGACGAGACCGAACGAGCCCGGGTGCTCGGTCTGCGCGGAGCGGACCAGGCCCCAGACGGTGGCGGCCCCCACGTCCGGCGTCTCGCCGGCCGCAGCCGCGACTGCCCGCTCGGTGACGAGCACGAGCCGCGAATCGACCAGTGCGCCCTCGGCGACCCAACCCTGCACGAGCTCGAGCGCCCGATGGGCAGAAGCGTGCGCCGCCTCCGGAACAGCGATGCCGGCTTCGCCCCCGTCGAGGTCGTGGCCGGCGACCAGCACGACCGCCGGCGCCTCGGCTCCGTCCGCGACGGCGGCTGCAAGCGCCGCCAGGTCGGCGTAGCGCTCGCCGTCGAAGCACGGCAGATCGAGCGCGCCCAACACTGCCGGCGCGGATCCCGCCTCCGCTCCCGGCGCCGGGGCCTCCACCCAATCGACCTTGAAGAGCGAGTCGCTGGCGGCGGCCGCGCCGGCCGCGGCGCGTAGCTGATCGGCGTCGACGGTACGGGTGACGAGGCCCGCGACCGAGAAGGCAGCCTGGCCATCTCGATCGGCGGCGGAGATGCTCAGCTGCTCGCCGTCGGCGACGACCCGCACGCGCAGCGACGACGCTCCGGGCGCGGCGATCGCCACGTCCGTCCACGCGAACGGCAGCCGCAAGCCGTCGGCGTCGCCGACCAGGAACCCGGCGTGCAGTGCCGCGTCGAGCAGTGCGGGATGAACTCCGTAGCCGCTCGCCTGCTGCTGCTGACTCGGGTCGAGCTCGACCTCGGCGAAGACCTCCCCGTCGCGCCGCCACGCCGCGCGCAGCCCCTGGAAGGCCGGCCCGTACTCGAGCCCGATCGCCTCCAGGTCGTCGTAGAGCGACTCGACCGCCAGCGGCTCGGCGCCCTCCGGCGGCCAGGAGCCGCCCAGCTCCACCAGCCCTGGGTCGACGGCCGGCTCTCGGTCGGAGACCACAGCGCTGGCGTGACGAGCCCAGCCGTCGTCGTCGGCGCTGTCGTCGTCGCTCTCGTGTCTGGCATGGACGACGACCTCACGCTGTCCCGACTCGTCCAGCTCGCCGACCGACACCTGAACCTGAACCGCTGCCCGCTCGGCGAAGACCAGCGGAGCCTCCAGCGTCAGCTCCTCGAGCGAGGCGCAGCCCGCACGCGCCGCCGCGTGCATCACGAGCTCGACCATCGCCGCGCCCGCCAGCAACGCCACGCCGCCGACGACGTGATCGCCGAGCCAGGGCTGCGACTCGAGCGATAGCCGGCCCGACAGCAACAGCCGATCGGCCCCCGCGACCGACGTCACCGCACCCAGCAGCGGGTGCCCACCCGGCGACAGGCCAGCCGCCGCGACATCGCCCAAGCCGCCGGTGTCGAGCCAGTACCGCTCGCGTTGGAAGGCGTAGGTCGGCAGCGGGACGCGCTTGGCGGCGGTCGCGTCGAACAGCGTCGACCAGTCGACGTCCACGCCCGCCACATGCGCTTCGGCGAGCGAGGTCAGGAAACGGTCGAGACCGCCGTCGTCGCGGCGCAGCGACCCGGTCGTCAGGACGCTGTCGGGATCGGCGCCGGTCGCTTCGACGGTCTCCTCGACGGCCATCGACAGGACCGGATGAGAGCTGACCTCGATGAAAGCGTTGCGGCCCTTGGCCAACAGGGCGCGTGTGGCGTCCTCGAAGCGGACGGTGTGGCGCAGGTTGCGGTACCAGTACTCGGCGTCGAGACCGGCGGTGTCGACCAGCTCGCCCTCCAGCGCCGACATGAACGCGATCGCTCCAGAGCTCGGCTCGATCGAACCGAGGTCTTCGAGCAAGCGGTCGTGGATCGCCTCGACCTGAGCCGAGTGCGACGCGTAGTCGACCGGGATCCGCCGCGCGCGCACACCATCGCTCTCGCAACCCGCCAACAGCTCGTCGAGCGCCTCGTCCTCGCCCGAGACGACGACCGAACGCGGACCGTTGACAGCCGCGACCGACAGCCGCGGCTCCCACGCCTCGATCCGTCGCGACAGCTCGTCCACCGGTGCCGCGACCGAGACCATCCCGCCGAGGCCGGCGATCTCGGCGATCGCCTTGCTGCGCAGCACCGCGACCTTCGCCGCGTCGCCCAACGACAGCCCACCCGCCACGCACGCAGCCGCGATCTCACCCTGCGAGTGGCCTAGGACCACCCCGGGCTCGACGCCGAACGACCGCCACAAGCCAGCCAGCGCAACCGACACGACGAAGGACACCGGCTGCACGACGTCGACCCGCTCCAGCGATGGCGCACCATCCGCCTCCGCCAACACGTCGGCGACCCGCCAATCGACGAGCTCCTCTACCGCGCTCGCGGCTTCGGCGAACAGCTCCACGAAGACAGGCGACGACTCCAGCAGCTCACGCGCCATGCCCGGCCACTGCGCACCTTGACCGGCGAACACGAACACCGGCCGGCCACCGACGGAGGCGCGTCCTGACACTACGCCGTCGGCCGGCGCGCCGGACGCCAGCGCGTCGAGCCCAGCCAACAGCCGAGCGCGATCGCCGCCGACCACCACAGCGCGGTGCTCGAACGACGTGCGGCCGCCGACCAGCGACGACCCGACGTCCGCGGGGCCGAGCTCGGCCCGCTGTCCGACGTGGGCGGCCAGCTTGGCCGCCTGCGCGCGGAGTGCCGGCGCGGACTTCGCCGACAACACCCACGGCAGCGCGACGAGCTCGGCGGTGGGCGCCTCGCCGGCTGCGTCGACTGGCTCCTCCGCCACCGCCGGCGGCTCTTCGACGATCACGTGCGCGTTGGTCCCGCTGACCCCGAACGACGACACGCCGGCGCGCCGCGGACGATCGCCAGCGGACCACTCGGCCGGCTCGGTCAACAGCTCGACTTCGCCAACCGACCAGTCGACGTGCGGCGACGGCTCGTCGACGTGCAACGTCGGCGGCAACACGCCGTGCCGCATCGCCAGCACCATCTTCATGATTCCGGCGACGCCCGCCGCGGCCTGGGTGTGGCCGATGTTCGACTTGATCGAGCCAAGCCGCAAGGGACCGTCCGCGCGCTCCTGGCCGTAGGTCGCCAGCAAGGCCTGCGCCTCGATCGGATCGCCCAGCGGCGTGCCCGTCCCGTGCGCCTCGACGGCGTCGACGTCGGCCGGCGTCAGTCCCGCCCGGCTCAGCGCACGCCGGATGACGCGCTCCTGCGACGGACCGTTCGGCGCCGTGAGGCCGTGGCTCGCCCCGTCCTGGTTCGTCGCGGTCCCGGGCACCACGGCCAGCACCTCGTGGCCCAGCCGGCGCGCGTCGGAGAGCCGCTCGACCAGGAGCAGACCGGCCCCCTCCGACCAGCCGACACCGTCGGCGGACGCCGCGAAGGACTTGCAGCGCCCGTCGGCGGCCAGGCCGCGCTGACGGCTGAACTCGACGAACACGCTCGCCGACGCCATGACCGCGACGCCGCCGGCGAGCGCCATGTCGCACTCGCCCTGCTGGAGCGCCTGGCAGGCGAGGTGCAGCGCCACCAGCGACGACGAGCAGGCGGTGTCGACCGTCACCGCCGATCCCTCCAGGCCGAGGGCGTAGGCCACACGGCCAGAGACCACGCTTCCGGCCATGCCGGTGGCGATGTAGCCCTCCATCTCCGGCGGTACCGAGCCGGCGACGGCGTAGTCGTGGTACATCACGCCGGCGTAGACGCCAGTTCGGCTGCCGCGGACCGACTGAGGGTCGATCCCTGCGTGCTCGAAGGTCTCCCAGGCCACCTCGAGCAGCAGCCGCTGCTGCGGATCCATCCCAAGTGCCTCGCGGGCGCCGATCCCGAAGAAGCCTGCGTCGAAGTCCGCCGCGTCGTTCAGGAAGCCGCCCTCGCGCGTGTAGGTGTGTCCGTGGCGATCGGGATCGGGGTCGTAGAGCCGCTCGACGTCCCAGCCGCGGTTGGCCGGGAACTCCGTGATCGCGTCGGTGCCGGCCATGACGAGCTCCCACAGCTCGTCTGGCGTGCTCACCCCGCCGGGATAGCGGCAGCCCATGCCGACGATCGCGATCGGCTCGCGCGCGGCCGAGCGCAGGCGCCGATTCTGAGCGCGCAGCTTCTCGGTCTCCTTGAGCGAGCTGCGCAGAGCCTCGACCACCTGCTCGCGAGATGCCTCGCTCATACGTCCTCCCCTTCGAGATCGGATGTGCCGCCCTCGAGCGAAAGCTCGATCAAGCTCGTCACGTCCATCGAGTCGATGGCGTCGCTCTCGTCGTCGGCGAGCGCCCCATGTCCATTGCCGTCGCTGTCGACGGGCTCCGTCTCCGTGCCGGCCGAGTCGCTCGGCACGAGGCCCGCGAGCACGTAGTCCGCGAGAGCCCCCAAGGTCGGGTAGTCGAACACCAGCGTCGCCGGCAGCCGGCGGCCGGTGGCGGCCCCCAGGCGGTTGCGCAGCTCGACCGCGGCCAGCGAGTCGAGCCCGAGCTCCTTGAAGCCCCGCTCCGGCCCGAAGCTGTCGATGCTGCGCCCGAGCACCGCTCCCACCTCGCTGCGAACGAGGTCGACGACGGCCTCGCGGCGCTCCGGCTCCGGCAACGCGGTGAGGCGCCGGCGCAGCGCCGCACCGTCCGCCGCGCTGTCGCGCCGCGGCGCGCCCACGAGGCCTCGCAGCAGCGGCGGCAACGTCCCTGCCCGCGCCCGGGCGCGCATCGCGCCGGCGTCGAGCCGCATCGCCGCGACGACGGCGTCGTCGCCCGCCAGCGAGGCGTCGAGCAACGCCAGCCCTTCGGAGTGGGGCATCTCCAGCACGCCGGCCTGAGCGACCCGTGCGGCGTCTGCCTCGGAGCCCATGCCGCCGCCGCCCGCCCAGGCGCCCCAGGCGATCGACAGCGCGGGCAGCCCGTGCGCGCGGCGCCGCTCGGCGAGGCCGTCGAGGAAGGCGTTGGCGGCGGCGTAGTTCGCCTGCCCGGGATTGCCGAGCATCCCGACCGCCGACGAGAAGAGCACGAACGCCGACAGCCCCAGGTCGCTCGTCAGATCGTCCAGGTTGGTCGCCGCGTCGACCTTCGGCCGCAGCACGCGTTCGAGCTGCTCGCCGGTCATCGCCCCGACGAGGGCGTCGTCGGCCAGGCCGGCGGCGTGGAACACCGCGCGCAGCGGACGCTCCGCCGGGATCGCCGCGATCGCCGCGGCGAGCGCGTCGCGATCGCCGGCGTCGCAGGCGGCGATCGTCACCGCCGCGCCGAGCTCGGTCAACTCGCGCTCGAGCTGCTGCGCCCCCTCGGCGCCGGCGCCGCGGCGACTGACCAGCAGCAGGCCGGCGACGCCGTGCCGCTCGACGAGATGGCGCGCAACGAGCGCGCCCAGCGTCCCCGTCCCGCCCGTGACGAGGACGGTTCCGGCCGGATCGATCGGCGCGGCGACATCGACCGGGCTCGGCTCGGCCCGCACCAGTCGTGGCTCGACGACACGTCCCTCGCGCAGCGCCAGCTGATCGCCGCCATACCCGAGCGCGAGCGGAAGCGTTCCCCAGGCCGGCTCCGCGGCGTCGAGGTCGACCAGGGCGATCTGGCCGGGATACTCGGACTGCGCCGAGCGCACCAGGCCCCAGACGGCAGCCGCGGCGAGATCCGTGACGTCTTCGTCCGGAACGGCCGCGACGGCGCCGCGCGTCACCAACACGAGCCGGGCTTCGCCCGACAGTCGCTCGCTGCTCAGCCAGCGCTGAAGCGTGCCAAGCACTCTGCCGGTCAGCTCGTGGACCGAAGCGGCCAGCTCCGCATCCCGTACCGGCGAGCTGGAGCAGTCGACGACCACGACGCTCGGGCAGACCCCGCCAGCTTCGACGGCCGCATCCAGCGCGGCCACATCGGCGTATTCCTCGACTTCGACATCCGCGGAGCGCAGCGCCGCGCTGGCCTCTTCGTCCCGCTCGCCGACTACTGCCCAGGTGCCGGTGGCGCGCGTGTCCAGCTCGGCTGCGGACGTCCACTCGATTCGGTGCAACGAGCGGTTCGGGCGTACCAGCGCGGCGAGCGCGTCGATCGGGAGCTCGCCGGTGACGAGCGACCCGACCGTCGCCACCGGGGCGCCCTGCTGGTCGGCGATCGCGAGCGTGTAGGCCTCTCCGTCGCCGCGCGGCGCCAAGTGGACGCGCAGATCCGTGGCCCCGCGCGCGTGCAGGGCGATGTCGGTCCACCCGAACGCCAGCTTCACGTGGCCCTCGGCGGTCCCGTCGAGCCCCTCGATCGCCGCGGCTTGCAGCGCGCCGTCGAGCAGCGCCGGATGGAGGCCGTAGCGCTCGGCGTGGGCCCGCTCGTCGCCGTGCAGCTCGACCTCGCCGAACAGCTCCTCGCCTCGGCGCCAGGCGCGGGTCAGTCCCTGGAAGGCCGGGCCCTGTTCGAAGCCGTAGCCGGCCATCGCGTCGTAGATCTCGTCGACGTCGACCGCCTCGGCGTCGACCGGCGGCCACGCGCCGCCGAGCCGCTCGGCGGCCTCCGGCGACCAGGCCGCCTCGTCGTCGACGAGCGTCCCGTGGGCGTGTCGCGTCCAGCCGTCGACCGCGCTGTCGCCGTCCTCCGGCCGCGAGTAGATCTCCAGCTGCCGGCCGCCGGACTCGTCGGCGTCCGCCACCGACACCTGAAGCTCGACAGAGCCCTCGTCAGGCAGGATCAGCGGCGCCTCGAGCGTCAGCTCGGACACCTGCGCGTGTCCCACGTGCTCGCCCACGTGCAGCGCCAGATCGACGAACGCCGCGCCCGGAACCAGCGTCGCGCCGTGGATCACGTGATCGGCGAGCCAGCCGTTGCTTCGCCGCGACAGCCGGCTGGCGAAGCGCCATTCGTCGCCGGCGCCGGCCAAGGGAACCGCGACTCCAGCCAGCGGGTGACCGCCGGCCAGTGGGCCGGACTCGCCGACGTCGCCGATGTCGCCTGGGCTCTCGATCCAGTAGCGCTCGCGCTGGAAGGCGTAGGTCGGCAGGCTCACGCGCCGCGCGCCCGACTCCGCGAAGAATGCCTGCCAGTCGACGCGTTCGCGGGCGAGCCCCGCCGCCGCGGCCACGAACGTCTCGACCTCCGGCCGGCTGCCGCGCAGCGCGGACGCGTAGATCGCGCCTTCCTCGGCCCCGGCCTCGGTCAGGCACTCCTGGGCCATGGCGGTCAGGACGCCGTCCGGGCCGAGCTCGAGGAAGCGACTGACGCCCGCCGAGCGGAGGCTCTGGACGCAGTCGGCGAAGCGGACCGGCTCACGCACATGGCGAACCCAGCGGTCCGCGGAGCGGATCTCTTGGTCGGTGACGAGCTTCCCGGTGAGGGCGGAGACGACCGGAATTCGCGGCGCCTCGAACGACAGGCCCTCCGCCACCGCGCGGAACTCGTCGAGCATCGGCTCGACCAGCGGCGAGTGGAAGGCGTGGCTGACGGCGAGCCGTTTGACCTTGCGCCCGCGCTCCCGCCATGAGTCGGCCAACTCCGCGAGCGCGCTCTCGTCTCCCGACAGGACGACGGCGGCCGGACCGTTGACTGCCGCTATCGCCACCGCGCCCGCGTAGCCGCCGATCGACTCGAGCGCCTCCTGCTCGGATCCCTGGATCGACAGCATCCCGCCGCCCGCCGGCAGCTCCTGCATCAGCCGCGCGCGCGCCGCGACCAGTGTGCACGCGTCCTCGAGCGAGAGGACGCCGGCGACGTGCGCGGCGGTCAGCTCGCCGATCGAATGGCCGGCGACGAAGTCGGGGGTGACTCCCCACTGCTCGAGCAGTCGCTGGAGCGCCACCTCGACCGCGAACAGCGCTGGCTGCGTGAACGCCGTCTGCCCCAGCACCGCGGCGTCGTCGCCGAGCACGACGTCGCGGAGCGGCTGCTCGAGATCGCGATCGAGCAGCTCGCAGACCTCGTCGAAGGCAGCCGCGTAGGCGGGGAAGGCGGCGTGCAGCTCAGCTCCCATGCCGGGTCGCTGTGCGCCCTGACCGGTGAACAGGAACGCGAGTCGACCGGCCTCGAGCGCCGGACCTTCCCAGAGGCCGGGCGCCGCTCGCCCTTCGGCTAGCGCCGTCAGTCCGGTGAGCAGCGCGTCGCGGCTCGCGCCGGCGATCACCGCGCGCCGATCCAGCGTCGCGCGGCTCGTGGCGAGCGAGAGACCGACGTCGGCCGCGGTCAGATCGCCTCTTCTCAGCAGATGCGCGGCTAGCCGTCCCGCCTGGGCGCGTAGCGCCGGCTCGGTCTTCGCCGACAGCATCCACGGCAGTGCGGGCAGCTCGCGCTGCTCGGGAGCCGCCGCGACTGGCGCGGGCGGCGCCTCCTCGACGATCGCGTGGGCGTTGGTGCCGCTGACGCCGAAGGCCGAGACCGCCGCGCGGCGCGGGCGCTCGCCGACCGGCCAATCCACCTGCTCGGTCAGGACCTCGACGTCGCCGGCGGCCCAGTCGACGTGCGGCGTCGGCTCGTCGACGTGGAGCGTCGCCGGCAGCGCGCCATGGCGCAGCGCGAGGGTCATCTTGATGACCCCGGCGATGCCGGCGGCGGCCTGGGTGTGGCCGATGTTCGACTTGATCGAGCCGAGCCGCAGCGGTCCGCTCGCCCGCTCTTGCCCATACGTCGCCAGCAGCGCCTGCGCCTCGATCGGGTCGCCGAGAGTCGTGCCCGTGCCGTGGGCCTCGACGGCGTCGACGTCGGCCGGCGACAGGCCGGCGTTGGCGAGCGCCTGGCGGATCACGCGCTCCTGCGAGGGACCGTTGGGGGCGGTCAGGCCGTTGCTGGCGCCGTCTTGGTTGACCGCGCTGCCAGCGATCACGGCGAGCACCTCATGGCCGTTGCGGCGGGCGTCGGAGAGCCGCTCGACCAGCACGAGGCCGAGGCCGTCCGAGAAACCGGCTCCGTCGGCGGCACCGGCGAATGCCTTGCAGCGCCCGTCGGGCGCGAGACCGCGCTGGCGGCTGAACTCGACGAACGTCGTCAGCGTGGCCTGGATCGTCGCGCCGCCGGCGAGCGCGAGCGAGCACTCGCCCTGGCGCAACGACTGGCAAGCGAGGTGCAGCGCGACCAGCGACGACGAGCACGCCGTGTCGATCGTCACTGCCGGCCCCTCCAGGCCAAGCTGGTAGGCGACGCGGCCCGAGACGACGCTCGAGGCGCTGCCGGTCAGCCTCAGGCCCTGGATGCCCTTCGTCGCGCCCAGCGACGTCGCGTAGTCGTGCGTCGCGATCCCGGCGAACACACCGGTATCGCTGCCGCGCAGCGACGTCGGATCGATGCCGGCGTCCTCGAGCGCCTCCCATGCGGCCTCGAGCATCAGGCGCTGCTGGGGATCCATCGCCAGCGCCTCGCGCGGGCCGATCCCGAAGAAGCTGGCGTCGAAGTCGCCGGCGTCGTGGATGAAGCCGCCCTCGCGCGTGTACGTGGTCCCCTCCTGGTCCGGATCGGGGTCGTAGAGGCGGTCGAGATCCCAGCCGCGATCGGTCGGGAAGCCGGAGATCGCATCGGTGCGCGCCGCGACGAGGTCCCAGAGCTGCTCGGGCGAGCCGACGCCGCCGGGGTAGCGGCAGGCCATCCCGACGATCGCGATCGGCTCGTCCACCGACTTCGCCGCCGACGTCCGGGCTGGGGCCGGCACGCCGCGCTCGGCGCCCTCGACCTCGGAGCGCAGGAAGCTCGCGACGGCGGTCGGCGTCGGGTGGTCGAAGACCAGCGTCGAGGGCAGTCGCAACCCGGTCGCCTGCTTGAGCCGGTTGCGCAGCTCGACCGCTCCCAGCGAGTCCAGGCCGAGATCCTTGAACGGGCTGTCGGCGCCGATCGTCTCGGCCGAGCCGTGGCCGAGCACCGTCGCGGTCTCGCCGCGCACGAGATCGAGCACGAGCGCGTCCCACTCGCTCTCCGGAACGCCCGCGAGCCGGCCCGCCAGCGAGCCCGCGGCGCGCGGCCGGCGCCGCACCGGCCCGCCGGCCAGCCCGCGCATCATCGGCGGCGTCATCCCGATCGGCTCGAGCTTGCGCAACGCGGCGCGATCGATCTCGATCGCCGTCAGCGCGGGGTCCGCGGACTCGCGGGCGCGGTCGAGCAGCCCGAGGCCGCGGCGTGGCTCCAGCGCGGCGATCCCACTGCGCGCCAGCCGGGCACGGTCGCCGTCGGTGATCCCGGCGCCCATCGCGCTCTCCTGATCCCAGAGGCCCCACGCGATCGAGGTCCCGGACAGGCCGCGCGCGCGGCGGTGGGCGGCGAGCGCGTCGAGAAAGGCGTTCGCCGCGGCGTAGTTGGCCTGGCCCGGGGAGCCGATCGCCCCGGCAGCCGAGGAGAACAGGACGAACTGCGCCAGCTCGCAGTCCGCTGTCAGCTCGTGCAGGTGCAGCGCGGCGTCGACCTTCGGCCGCATCACCCGGTCCAGCCGCTCGCCGTCGAGCGCGCCGAGCACGCCGTCGTCGATCGCACCCGCCGAGTGGAACACAGCGGTCAGCGAGTGCTCCGCCGGGACCCCGGCGAGCAGCTGCTCGAGCGCGCCGCGATCGGCGACGTCACAGGCCGCGACCGTCGCCTCGCAGCCCAGCTCGGCGAGCTCGGCGGTCAGCTCCGCGGCACCCGGCGCCTCGGTCCCGCTCCTGCTCGCGAGCAGCAGCCGGCGGGCGCCGTGCTTCGCCGCCAGCTCGCGTGCGACCAGCGCGCCGAGGCCGCTGGTCCCGCCGGTGATCAGCACGGTCCCGTCCGGGTCGAGCGGTTGCGGCAGCGTCAAGACGATCTTGCCGACGTTGCGGCCCTGGCTGAGGTAGCGGAACGCGCGCGGCGCGCGGCGGATGTCCCAGCTGACCAGCGGCGCGTGCTTCAGCGCCCCGCTCGCGAACAGGTCGAGCAGCTCGAGCAGCATCTCCTGGATCCGGTCCATGCCGGCCTCGATCAGGTCGAAGGCGCGGTAGGCGACGCCCGGATGGGCCGCCGCGACGGCGTCCGCGTCGCGGATATCGGCCTTGCCCATCTCGATGAAGCGGCCGCCACACGGCAGCAGCTCGAGCGACGCGTCGACGAACTCGTCGACGAATGCGTCGAGCACGACGTCGACGCCCTCGCCGCCGGTCCGCTCGAGGAAGGTGTCGCGGAAGTCGAGCGTGCGCGACGACGCGATCCGGTCCGCCTCGACCCCGAGCGCGCGGACGTGCTCCCACTTCGGCGCGCTCGCGGTCGCGTAGATCTCGGCGCCGAGGTGGCGCGCGATCTGCACCGCGGCCATCCCGACGCCGCCCGCCGCGAGATGGATCAGAGCCCGCTCGCCGGCGCGCAGTCCGGCGAGGTCGACGAGGCCGAAGTAGGCGGTCAGGTAGGTCACCGGGACCGCCGCCGCCTCGGCGAACGACCACCCCTCGGGCATCGGCACGACCCCGCGCCGGTCGGCGACGACCAGCGGGCCGCCGGAGCCCGGCATCAGCCCCAGCACGCGATCGCCGACCGCGATCCCCTCGACGTCCGAGCCGACCTCGACCACGACGCCGGCGCCCTCGCTGATCAGCGGCGCCGGGTCGGGCTCGCGCATGTCGAGCGCGACCAGCACGTCGCGGAAGTTCAGCCCACCCGCGCGCACGCTGACGCGGACCTCGCCCGGCCCCAAAGGCGCCAGCGCCTCCGGGCTGGCGCCGAACGCCAGGCCGTCGAGCGCGCCGCGCTGCGCCGGCTCCAGTTTCCAGGCGTCGGTGTCCGGAACGGCCAGCGCGTCATCGCCGGCGACGGCGACCAGTCGGGCGCCGAACAGGGCGCCCGCGCGGATCGCCAACTGCGGCTCGTCGGCCCCGAGCGCGAGCGCCGTGCCGAGCTGGTCCTGCGAAGCCGCCAGCCGATCGACGTCGACCAACCCGATCCGTCCTGGATGCTCTGCCTGCGCCGAGCGAACGAGGCCCCAGACCGGCGCCAAGGTCAGGTCGGGCGACTCGCCGTCGAGCGCCGCCACTGCTCCCTCGGTCACCAGCGCCAGCCGCGAGTCGGCGAGCTGCTCGTCGGCCGTGAACCCTTGCAGCAGCTCGAGCGCCGCGCCGCTCGCCGCCCGCACCGCGGCCGCCACGCCGTCCGCGGAACCGTCGCTGTCCACGCGGTCGCAGGCGGCAACCACCACCGCCGGGGCGGGCGCGCCCGCGTCGAGCGCGGCGACCAGCGCGCCGAGGTCGGCGAACCGCTCTGCCTCGAGTCCCGTCGCCACGCGCTCGCCCAGCACCGCGACCGACCCGTTCGCCGTCTCCGGCACGACGAGCTCGACCCAGTCGGTCCGGTAGAGGCCCTGGTCGCCCGCGGCCGCGGTGACGCCCGCACCGAGATCGCCCGGCAGCTCGCGCATCGCGAGCGAGCCGACCGACAGTGCGGGCGTGCCGTCGGCGCCGGCCGCATCGAGCGTCAACGCCCCGTCCTCGGCGAGCGCCGCGCGCAACCTCAACGACGACGCCCCCGGCGCGTGCAGCGCGACGCCCGACCAGGCGAACGGCAGCCGCGGACCGCCATCTGTCCCGCTCAGCAGGAATCCAGCATGCAGAGCCGCATCGAGCAATGCGGGATGGGCGCCGAACTCGGGCGCCTCGCCGAGCTGACCCTCGGCCAGCTCGACCTCGGCGAACAGCTCGTCGTCGCGCCGCCACGCCGCGCGCAGCCCCTGGAACGCCGGGCCATAGCCGATCCCCGCGGCGCCGAGGTCGTCGTAGAGCGATTCGACGGGGACGGCCTCGGCGTCGGTCGGCGGCCAGGCGCCGCTGAGCTCCGCGAAGCCGGCGCCGGCGACCGGGGGCTCGGCCGCGACGACTCCACTCGCGTGGCGGGTCCATTCGCCGCCCGTGCCGCCATCCTCGTCCTCCTCGAGCCGGCCGTAGATGGCGACCTCGCGCCGCCCCGCCTCGTCGGGCTCGTCGAGCGACACCTGGATCTGAACCGCGCCCTGCTCGGCCAGGATCAGCGGCGCCTCCAGCGTCAGCTCGTCGACGCTGGGACAGCCGGCGCGCCCGGCTGCGTGCAGCACGAGCTCGACGAGCGCCGCGCCGGGCAGCAGCACCGTGCCGCCGACGGCGTGATCGGCGAGCCATGGATGCGCCCGCAGCGACAGGCGGCCGGAGGACAGCAGGCGTTCCGAGCCGGCGACCGCGGCGGTCGCGCCGAGCAGCGGATGGCCGGCCGGCGACAGGCCGATCGAACGGGCGTCGCCGCTCTCGTCGCTCGCGGCGAGCCAGTAGCGCTCGCGCTGGAAGGCGTACGTCGGAAGCGCGACTCGCTTGGCGCTCGTGGTTGCGAGCAGCCGTTGCCAGTCGACCTCGAGGCCGTCCACGTGAGCCTCCGCGAGCGACGTCAGGAAGCGGTCGGGGCCGCCCTCGTCGCGCCGCAGCGAGCCGACCGTCAGCACGCTGTCGGGGTCGGTCCCCTCCGCCTCGACGGTCTCGAGGATCGTCCCGATCAGGATCGGGTGCGGGCTGATCTCGACGAACGTGTCGACGCCGTCGGCGAGCAGCGAGCGCGTCGCGTCGCGGAAGCGCACGGGCTCGCGCAGGTTGCGATACCAGTAGCCGGCGTCGAGCAGGCTCGCGTCGAACGGGCCACCAGCGACCGCCGACACGAACGCGACGTCGCCGCCGCGCGGCTGGATCGGCGCGAAGTCCTCGAGCAGCCGCTCGCGCAACGGCTCGACGTGCGCGGAGTGCGACGCGCAGGCCGCGCCCGGGATTCGCCGCGCCCAGACGTCGTCGGCCTCGCAGCGGGCCATCAGCTCGTCGATCGCGTCGACGTCGCCCGAGACGACGGTCGCCCGCGGGCCGTTGACGCCCGCAATCGAGAGGCGGCCGTCCCAGGCCGCGATCCGCTCGCCGACCTCGTCCTCCGTCCCCGCGACCGATGCCATCGTGCCGAGGCCGACGATCGCCGGCAGTGCCTGGGCGCGCAGCACCGCGACCCGCGCCGCGTCCTCGAGCGACAGCGCGCCAGCGACGCAGGCGGCCGCGATCTCGCCCTGGGAGTGGCCGACGACGACGTCCGGCTCGATCCCGAACGAGCGCCAGAGGTGGGCCAGCGCGAGCGTCACCGAGAACAACACCGGCTGGGCGATCTCCAGCGGCTCGAGCGGTGGCGCTCCCTCGGCCCCGCGCAGCACGTCCTCCACCCGCCAGTCGAGGTAGCGCTCGACAGCGGTGGCGCACTGCTCGAACCGCTCGGCGAAGACCGGCGAGGCCGCCAGCAGCTCGAGCGCCATGCCCTGCCACTGACTGCCGTGGCCGGGAAAGACGAACGCGACCTTGCCGCTCCTGACCGCGCGACCGGTGACGACCGCGTCGGGAAGCTTCCCGGCCGCCAGGCCCTCGAGATCGCTCAGCAGCGCATCGCGGTCGCCGGCCATCGCCACGGCGCGCCGCTCGAACGTCGCCCGGCCGGCGACCAGCGACTTGGCGACGTCGACTGGCGTAGCGTCCGGCGTCGCGCGCAGGCGGGCGGCGAGCCGCTCGGCCTGGCCGGCGAGCGCTTCGCCGTCCTTTGCCGACAGCGGCACCGGCACGGCGCCCAAGCTCGCGGCAGCGATCAGCGCCGGCGGCGCGTCGGCGGCCGGCTCCGCCGTCTCGGCCGTCGGCGGCTCCTCGACGATCGCGTGGGCGTTGGTGCCGCTGACGCCGAACGAGGAGACGCCGGCGCGGCGCGGGCGGTCGCCGGCGAGCCACTCCGTCCGCTCTGTGAGCAGCTCGACGTCGCCGCTGTCCCACTCGACGTGCGGCGTCGGCTCGTCGACGTGGAGCGTCGCCGGCAACAGGCCGTGCCGCAGCGCAAGCGTCATCTTGATCACGCCGGCGATGCCCGCGGCGGCCTGGGTGTGGCCGATGTTCGACTTGATCGAGCCGAGTCGCAGCGGCCGGTCGCGGTCCTGACCGTAGGTCGCCAGCAGTGCCTGCGCCTCGATCGGATCGCCGAGCTTGGTGCCCGTGCCGTGGGCCTCGACGGCGTCGACGTCGGCCGGGGCCAGACCCGCGTTGGCGAGCGCCTGGCGGATCACGCGCTCCTGCGCCGGGCCGTTGGGCGCGGTCAGGCCGTTGCTCGCGCCGTCCTGGTTGACCGCGCTGCCGCGCACGACGGCAAGCACCTGGTGTCCGTTGCGGCGCGCGTCGGACAGCCGCTCGACGAGCACCAGCCCGACACCGTCGGAGAAGCCGGTGCCGTCGGCCGTCGCGGCAAACGCCTTGCAGCGGCCGTCGGCGGCCAGCCCGCGCTGCCGGCTGAACTCGACGAAGGGCGCGGGCGTGGCCAGGATGGTCGCGCCGCCGGCGAGTGCGAGCGAGCACTCGCCCTGACGCAGCGATTGGCAGGCCAGGTGCAGCGCCACCAGCGACGACGAGCACGCCGTGTCGACGGTGACCGCCGGGCCCTCGAAGCCGAGCTGGTAGGAGATGCGGCCCGAGACGACGCTCGGCGCGCTGCCGGTCAACCGCAGACCGTCGATCCCGGGTGCCGAGCTGCGCACCGTCGGGTAGTCCTGCATCGCGATCCCGGCGAACACTCCCGTGTCCGACCCGCGCAGCTGCGACGGATCGATGCCGGCGTCCTCGAGCGCCTGCCACGCCGCCTCGAGCATCAGCCGCTGCTGCGGATCCATCGCCAACGCCTCGCGTGGGCCGATCCCGAAGAACGCCGCGTCGAACTCGCCCGCCTCGTGGACGAAGCCGCCCTCGCGCGTGTAGGAGGTGCCGTCCTGGTCGGGATCCGGGTCGTAGAGGCGGTTCAGATCCCAGCCGCGATCGTCCGGGAAGCCGGATATCGCGTCGCCGCCGGCGGCGAGCAGCTCCCACAGGTCGTCCGGCGAGGCGACCCCGCCCGGATAGCGGCAGGCCATCCCGACGATCGCGATCGGCTCGTCGATCGCCGGGCGCGCCGCCGGCGTCGCGGGCCGCGCCGCGCCGCGCTCAGCCCCCTCGACCTCGGCGCGCAGCAGGCTGGCGACCGCCGCCGGCGTCGGATGATCGAAGACCAGCGTGGAGGGCAGGCGCAGGCCCGTCGCCTGCTTGAGCCGGTTGCGCAGCTCGACTCCGCCGAGCGAGTCGAGCCCAAGGTCCTTGAATGGCGTCTCGGCGCCGACCATGTCGACCGACGAATGGCCGAGCACGGTCGCGGTCTCGCCGCGCACGAGATCGAGGACGATCGCGTCCCAGTCGGATTCGGCGACACCAGCGAGCCGGCCGGCCAGCGAACCGGCCGCCTGGGGACGACGGCGCCCGGACGTCTGCACCAGCCCGCGCATGATCGGCGGCGTCATCCCGATCGGCTCGAGCTTGCGCAACGCCGCCCTGTCGAGCTCGATCGCGGTCAGCGCGGGATCCGCGGACGCCCGCGCGAGATCGAGCAGCTCGAGCCCGCGCCGCGGCTCGATGACGGCGACCCCGCTGCGCGCCAGCCGCGCGCGATCGCCCTCGTCCAGTCCTCCGGCCATCGCGCTCTCCTGGTCCCAGAGCCCCCAGGCGATCGACGTCGCCGCCAAGCCGTGCCCGCGGCGATGCTCGGCGAGCGCGTCGAGGAACGCGTTCGCGGCCGCGTAGTTGGCCTGCCCGGCCGCCCCGATCGTTCCGGCCGCCGAGGAGAACAGGACGAACTGCGAGAGCTCGCAGTCCTGCGTCAGCTCGTGCAGGTTCAACGCCGCGTCGACCTTCGGCCGCATCACGCGGTCGAGCCGCTCGCCGTCGAGCGCGGCGAGCGTGCCGTCGTCGAGCACGCCGGCGGAGTGCACCACGGCCGTCAACGGGCGATCGGCGGGAATCGCGGCCAGCAGCTCCGCGAGCTGGTCGCGGTCGCCGACGTCGCACGCCGCCACCGTCGCCTCGCAGCCCAGCTCCTCGAGCTCCGCCACCAGCTCGCCGGCGCCCGCGGCGGCCATCCCGCTCCTGCTGGTCAGCAGCAGCTGCCGGGCGCCGTGGGCGGTGGCGAGCTCACGCGCCACGAGCGCGCCCAACCCGCCGGTGCCACCGGTGACCAGAACGGTCCCATCCGGATCGACGGGCTGGGGAATCGTCAGGACGATCTTGCCGACGTTGCGGCCCTGGCTCAGGTAGCGGAAGGCGCTCGGCGCGCGACGGACGTCCCAGGTCGCGATTCGCGGATGCTCGAGCGCGCCGGACTCGAAGAGCGCGACCAGCTCGACGAGCATCTCCTGGATGCGATCGGGACCGGCCTGGACCATGTCGAATGCGCGGTAGGCCACGCCTGGGTGTCGTGCCGCGACCGCCTCGGGATCGCGGATGTCGGCCTTGCCCATCTCGATGAACCGCCCGCCGCGCGGCAGCAGCTCCAGCGACGCGTCGACGAACTCGCCCGCCAGCGCGTCGAGCACGACGTCGACTCCGTCGCCGCCGGTGCGCTCCAGGAAGGCGTCGCGGAAGTCGAGCGTCCGCGACGACGCGATCCGGTCCTCGGCGACACCGAGCGCCCGCACCGCGTCCCACTTCTGCGGGCTCGCCGTCGCGAACACCTCGGCGCCCAGATGACGCGCGATCTGCACCGCCGCCGTCCCGACGCCACCGGCCGCCGCATGGACCAGCAGTCGCTCGCCGGCGCCAAGTCGCGCCAGGTCGACCAAGCCGTAGTAGGCGGTCAGATAGGTCACCGGCACCGACGCCGCCTCGGCGAACGACCACGAGTCCGGGATCGGCGCCACGACGCGCCGGTCGGTGACCGTCACCGGTCCACCGGCGTCGGGCATCAGCCCCATCACACGGTCTCCGACCGCGAGGCCCTCGGCACCAGGCCCGACCTCGAGCACCACCCCTGCGCCCTCGCTGACGATCGGCGCGTCGCCGGGGTAGATCCCGAGCGCGATCAACACGTCGCGGAAGTTCAATCCCGCGGCGCGCACGCCGACGCGCAGCTCGCCCGGCTCAAGTGGCGCCTCTGCTCGCGGGCTCGCGACGAGCGCCAGCGCCTCGAGGGACCCATGCCGCTCGGAGTCGAGCTTCCAGGCCCCGTCGGGAGCGACTAGGGCGTCGCCGGCTCCGGCCGCGACCAGTCGCGCCGCGGACAGGCTGCCGGCACGGATCGCGAGCTGCGGCTCCTCGCCGCCGAGCGCGACCGCCGCGCCCAGCGCGTCCCGTGACGCATCCGACAGATCGCTGTCGATCAGCGCGATCCGTCCCGGGTGCTCGGACTGCGCCGAGCGGCAGAGGCCCCAGACCGGCGCAGCGGAAAGATCGGGCGACTCTCCCTCGAGGACGGCCACGGCGCCGCGGGTCACCAGTGCCAACCTGGCGTCGCCAAGCCGCTCGTCGGCGACGAACCGCTGCAGCAGCTCGAGCGCCGCGCCCGTGACCGTGCGCACGGCCGCGGCGATCCCGCTCGCGGAGTCGCCGCTCTCCACGCCGTCGGTGGAAGCGACCACGACGTCCGGCACGACCGCGCCCGCGTCGATCGCCGCGTCCAGCGCATCGAGATCCGAATAGCGCTCGGCCTCGAGCTCCACGGCCGTCTCGACGTCGCCGACGACCGCCAGCACGCCGGCCCGCAGGTCCCCTTCACCAGCCGCTTCGACCCATTCCGTTCGGTACAGCCCGCCGCCCCCGTCGCCGGTCGCGGCGGCGATCTGCTCGCCCGACAGCTCGCGCAACGCCAGCGAGCCGACCGACAGCACGGGCGCACCGCTCGCGTCGGCCGCGTCGAGCGTCAGCGCGCCGTCCGCGGACGCCAGCGCCCGCACCCGCAGCGACGCCGCTCCGGACGAGTGCAGCGACACGCCGCCCCATGCGAACGGCAGCCGCAGCCCGCCGGCGGCCACGTCGATCAGCGCCGTGTGCAACGCCGCGTCGAGCAGCGCGGGATGGATCCCGAACCGGCCGGCGGTGCCGGCCTGGTCCCGATCGAGCTCGATCTCGGCGAAGAGCTCGTCACCACGCCGCCAGGCTGCGCGCAGCCCTTGGAACGCCGGCCCGTAGCCGAGGCCGATCGCCTCGACGTCGTCGTAGAGCGATTCCACGGCGGCCGCCTCGCCGCCCTCCGGCGGCCACGTCCCCAGGTCGGCGGGCGCTCCGGCGAGCTCGGGGACGAGGGTCCCGGCCGCGTGGCGCACCCAGCCGCCGTCGCCGTCGGCCGCCCCGCCGGGCTCGGGGCGCGAATGGATCGCGACCTCGCACGCGCCGGCCTCGTCGGGCTCGCCGACCGAGACCTGGATCTGCACGCCGCCCCGCTCGCCGAGCGACAACGGGGCCTCCAGCGTCAGCTCGTCGACCGCCGCGCAGCCCGCGACCGACCCGGCGTGCAGGGCCAGCTCGACGAACGCCGCGCCCGGCAGCAGCACCGAGCCGAGTACCGCGTGGTCGGCCAGCCAGGGATCGGACTCCAGCGCAAGCCGGCCGGTGAACAGCCATCCACCGCCGTCCGCGACCGGGACGACGGCGCCGAGCAGCGGGTGGTCGGGCTTCGCCTGCCCCGCGGCCGCGAGGTCGCCGGCCCCGGTCTGGCCCTCGAGCCAGTAGCGCTCACGCTGGAAGGGATAGGTCGGCAGCGGGACGCGCTTGGCGGACGTGCTCGCGTAGAGCTTCGGCCAGTCGACGTCGACGCCGTTGACGTGGATCTGGGCGAGCGCGGTGAGGAAGGTCGTGGCCTCGGGACGGTCGTCGCGCAGCGCCGGCGCGAGTACCGGGTCTGGTCGATCGGCATCCGTGGCGGTGTCGAGCGTCGCCTGCGCCAGCGCGGAGAGCACTCCGTCCGGGCCGAGCTCGAGATAGCTGGCGACGCCGTGCTCGCGCAGCGTCGCGACGCAATCGCCGAACCGGACCGCTTGCCTGACGTGGTCGGCCCAGTAGCCAGGCGAGGTCGCCTGCTCGGCGGTCAACAGCTCGCCGGTCACGTTCGACACGACCGGGATCCGCGGCGCCGCGAACGACAACCCCTCGGCGACCGCTCGGAACGCGTCGAGCATCGGCTCCATCCGCTGCGAATGGAACGCATGGCTGACGTTCAACCGCGACGTCTTACGACCCCGCTCCTTCCACGACTCCTTGACCTCGAGCACGGCATCCTCGTCACCGGAGACCACGACCGATCGCGGCCCGTTGACGCCGGCGATCGAGACCCGATCCCCGAACGCGACCAGCGACTCCTCGACGTCCTCCTCGGAGGCCTCGACCGCGACCATCGCCCCGCCCTCCGGCAAGTCGCCCATCAGCCGGCCACGCGCCACCACCAGCGCGACGGCGTCGGCCAGCGAGAGCACGCCCGCGACGTGCGCAGCGGCGATCTCACCAACCGAATGGCCGGCCAGATAGTCGGGACTCACGCCCAACGACTCGACGAGGCGGAACAAGGCGACCTCGACCGCGAACAGAGCGACCTGGGTGAGCTCGGTGCGATCCAGCAGCCCCTCGGTCGAGCCCGCGCGGCCGAACACGACATCCTCCAGCGACCGGCCGAGCAGGGGATCGGCCTCGGCGCAGACCCCGTCGAAAGCCTCGGCGAAGACCGGGAACGCGTCGTAGAGCTCGGCGCCCATCCCCACTCGCTGCGCGCCCTGGCCGGTGAACAGGAAGGCCAACCCGCCGCTGCCCGCCGTGCCCTCGGCGACACCGGACGCCGACCGGCCGACCGTGAGGGCGTCGAGACCGGCGAGCAGCTCGTCGCGGTCCCGACCGACGACGACCGCACGACGGTCGAGCCGCGCCCGGCCGGTCGCGAGCGAGAAACCGACGTCGACCGGGCTCGTCTCGAGCAGCGTCTCGGCGTGCGCCGCCAGGCGACCCGCCTGCTCGCGCAGCGCGGAATCGCTCTTTGCCGAGAGCACCCACGCGACAGCCGAGGGCTCGCGCCTGAGCGCTTCGTCGTCGAAGCGTTCGCCCGTGGCCGGCTCCGCCGGGCCCGGGGGCTCTTCGAGGATCACGTGTGCGTTGGTCCCGCTGATCCCGAACGAAGACACACCCGCCCGCCGCCGCCGGCCGTTGGCGGTCCACTCGGCCGGCTCGGTCAGCAGCTCGATATCACCGGCTGACCAGTCGACGTGCGGCGATGGCTCGTCGGCGTGCAGCGTCGGCGGCAGCACGCCGTGGCGCATCGCCAAGACCATCTTCATCACGCCGGCGACACCGGCCGCGGCCTGGGTGTGGCCGAGGTTCGACTTGATCGACCCCAACCGCAGCGGACCGCTCGCACGGCCCTGGCCGTAGGTCGCCAGCAGCGCCTGTGCCTCGATCGGATCGCCGAGCGACGTCCCCGTCCCGTGCGCCTCGACGACGTCCACATCAGCCGCCGACACGCCCGCGTTGGCGAGCGCCTGGCTGATCACGCGCTCCTGCGACGGCCCGTTCGGCGCCGTCAACCCGTTGCTCGCGCCATCCTGGTTGACGGCGCTGCCGGCGACGACCGCCAGCACGTCGTGGCCGTTACGGCGCGCGTCCGACAGGCGCTCGACCAGCAGGAGCCCCGACCCCTCGGCCCAGCCGACGCCGTCCGCGCCGGCGCCGAACGCCTTGCAGCGACCGTCCGGCGACAGCCCCCGCTGCCGACTGAACTCGACGAACGCCCGCGGCGACGACATCAACGTCGCCCCGCCCGCCAGCGCCATGTCGCAGTCGCCGTGGCGCAGCGCCTGGCAGGCCTGGTGCAGCGCGACGAGCGACGACGAGCAGGCCGTGTCGATCGTCACCGCCGGCCCCTCCAGGCCGAAGGCGTAGGCGACACGCCCGGACGCGACGCTGCCGGCGTTGCCCGTCGACGCATGGCCCTCGAGGCCGGACCCCTCCCCGGCGGACCAGAGGTCGGCGGCGTAGTCGCGGTACATCAGCCCGACGAATGTCCCCGTCCGGGTTCCGCGCAGCGACGTCGGGTCGATGCCGGCGTCCTCGAACGCCTCCCACGCCGCCTCCAGCAGCAGCCGCTGCTGGGGATCCATCGCCAGCGCCTCGCGCGGACCGACGCCGAAGAACCCAGCGTCGAAATCCGCGCCCTCGTGCAGGAAGCCGCCCGAGCGCGTGTATGTCCTGCCCGCTGCGTCGGGGTCCGGGTCGTAGAGGCGGTCGACGTCCCAGCCACGGTCGGAGGGAAAGTCGCCGATCGCGTCCCCGCCAGCCGCGACGAGCTCCCACAGCTCCTCCGGCGAGCCGACCCCGCCCGGGAAGCGACAGCTCATCCCGACGATCGCGATCGGCTCATCGGCCGTCGATCGGCGCGCGACCGCCACCGCGCCCCGCGCACTGACGCCCTGAGCCTGCTCGCGCAGCAGCGCGGCAACGGCGACCGGCGTCGGATGGTCGAAGACCAGCGTCGCGGGCAATCGCAGCCCGCTCGCCTGGCCGAGCCGGTTGCGCAGCTCGACCGACGCCAGCGAGTCGAAGCCGAGGTCCTTGAAGGTCCGCTCAGGTTCGACCTCGGCGCTGGACCCATGGCCCAGCACGGCGGCCACGTGGTCACGCACCAACTTCAGCGCGACGGCGTCCCACTCCTGCTCGGGGACCTCCGCGAAGCGCTCGGCGAGCGCGCCGCCCCGGGCGCCGGCGTCGCGTCGCGCGGGAACGCGCACCAGCCCGCGCAGCAGCGGAACGAGGGCGCCTTCCCTCGCAAGCGGGCGCAGCGTGGCGACATCGAGCGCGACCGGCACCAACGACGGCGTGTCGATCGCGGGAGCCAGGTCGAAGAGCTGCAGCCCCTGCTCGACCGAGAGCGGGGCCAGGCCCATCCGCTCCATCCGCGCCCGGCTGGCATCGTCGAGATCGCCGGCCATCCCGCTCTGCTCCCACGCCCCCCAGGCGAGCGACGACGCTGCCAGGCCAGCACAGCGGCGCTGGGCTGCCAGCGCATCGAGGAACGCGTTGGCCGCCGCGTAGTTGCCCTGGCCGGGCGCGCCGAGCACCCCCGCGACCGACGAGAACAGCACGAACCGCTCGAGGTCCAGGCCGGCCGTCAGCTCGTGCAGGTGCCACGCAGCGTCGACCTTCGGCCCCACCACGGAGTCCAGCCGCTCCGCCGTCAGCTGCTCGACGACGCCGTCGTCCAGCACCCCGGCGGCGTGCACCACGCCAGTCAGCGGTCGCTCCGCGGAGATCGAGCCGAGCAGCGCCTCCAGCTCGCCGCGCTCGGACACGTCGCACGCCTCGACGCGCACCGCGCAGCCGAGCCGCTCCAACTCCGCCGCCAGCTCGCCCGCGCCATCGGCGTCGAGACCGCCGCGACTGACCAGCAGCAAGCTCTCGACACCACGCTCGGCGACCAGATGACGCGCCACCACGCCGCCGAGGCCGCCCGTCCCGCCCGTCACCAACACCGTTCCGCCGGACACGAACGCTCCAACCACGGCGTTGCCGTCGCGCGCGACCCGCGCCAGGCGCGGAACGACCGCCGCGCCCTCGCGCAGCGCGACCTGCGCCTCACCGCCGCCGACGGCCGCGCCCAGCGCCGCCCACGACGCCTCCGTCCCGTCTACGTCGACCAGCCCGAACGCGCCAGGATGCTCGGACTGCGCGGAGCGCACCAACCCCCACACGGCGGCGGCCCCGGCATCCGGCGCCTCGCCGTCCGCGGCAGCGACCGCCCGCTCGGTCACGAGCACCAGCCGCGAATCGACCAGCGCGGCCTCCGCGACCCAGGCTTGGACCAGCTGGAGCGCGCCGCGCACGGCCGCGTGAGCCGCCGAGGCGACGTCGCCGAGGTCGGCCCCCGTGTCAGCGGCCGCCAACACGAACGCCGGCGCCTCGGCGCCAGCGGCGATCGCGTCCGCCAGCGTCGCCAGATCGGAGTAGCGCTCCTCCTCGAGGCCCGGCGCGGCAAGCTCGCCCACCACCGCGACGACGCCAACGCCAGGAGCGGCGCCCGAAGCCGCGGGCTCGACCCAGTCGACCTCGAACAGCGAGTCCTCGCCAGCCGCCCCCGCCGCGGCACGCAGGTGGGTGGCATCGACGGGACGCAGGGCGACGCTCTCGGCGGTCAGCAGCGTGTCGCCGTCCGGGTCGGTCACGGCGACGGCGAGCGTGTCGCCGGCGGCGGGGACGATGCTGACCCGCAGCGCCGACGGCCCCCGGCCACGCGACCGGACGTTGGTCCAGGCGAATGGCAGCGGCAGCTCGCCCCCCGCATCGATGTCGATCAACACGACGTGCAGGGCGGCGTCGAGCAACGCGGGATGGATTCCGTATCCGCCCGCCTCGCGCGCCTGGTCGTCGGCCAGCTCGACCTCGGCGAAGAGCTCGTCGCCGCGCCGCCAGGCCGCGCGCAAGCCCTGGAACGCCGGCCCATAGCCGAATCCGGCCGCCGCCAGATCGTCGTAGAGCGACTCGACGGCGATCGCCTCGGCGCCCTCGGGAGGCCACGCCGCTCCATCCGCCGCGACGGGCAGCGGGTCGCCCGAGCGCTCGTCCACCGCGAGGCGGCCGACGGCGTTGCGAACCCATCCGTCGTCACCGTCCCCGGAGCGCTCCGGCCGCGAGTACAGCGCGATCTCCCGGCCGCCGTACTCGTCGGGCTCGCCGACCGAGACCTGTGTCTGGACCGCCCCGTCGTCGGTCAGCGTCAGCGGAGCCTCGAAGACCAGCTCCTCGACCGATTCGGCGCCGACCTCGCGACCGGCCAGCAGCGCAAGCTCCACGAAGACCGTGCCGGGCGCCAGCAGCGTGTCGAAGATCGCGTGATCGGCAAGCCAGCGCTGCGTCCGCGCCGAGAGCCGCCCGGTGAGCACCGTGCGGTCGTCGCCGGCGAGCGATACCGCGGCGCCGAGCAGCGGGTGGTCGAGCGTCGCCTGTCCGGCCGCCGTCAGATCGCCGGCGGCGCGGCTGTCGATCCAGTAGCGCTCGCGCTGGAACGGATAGGTCGGCAGTGGGACGCGCTTGGCCGGCGTGTTCGCGTAGAGCCTTGGCCAGTCGACGTCGGCGCCGTCGACGTGGAGCTGCGCGAGCGCCGTGACGAGGGTGCTGGCCTCGGGGCGATCGTCTCGGAGGGTCGACGCGAAGACCGGATCTCGGCTGCCGGCAGCGGCGGAGTCGAGCGCCGCCTGCGCCATCGCCGAGAGCACGCCGTCGGGGCCCAGCTCGAGATGACGCGTGACTCCCTCGGCGCGCAAGGTCGCGGCGCAATCTCCGAAGCGGACCGCCTGGCGTACGTGGTCGACCCAGTAGGCGGGCGAGGTAGCCTGCTCGGCGGTCAGCAGCTCACCGCTCACGTTCGACACGATCGGAATCCGCGGCGCCTCGAACGACAGGCCCTCCGCGACCGTCCCGAACGCGTCGAGCATCGGCTCCATCCGCTGCGAATGGAACGCATGGCTGACGTTCAACCGCGACGTCTTGCGACCCCGCTCCTGCCACAACTCCTTGAGCTCCAAGACCGCGTCCTCGTCACCGGAGAGCACCACCGACCGCGGACCGTTGACGGCGGCAACCGCCACGCGATCGCCGAGACCGTCCAGCGATGCCGCGACCTCCTCCTCGCCGGCCTCGACAGCGACCATCGCCCCGCCATCGGGCAGGCCGCCCATCAGCCGGCCGCGCGCCACGACCAACGCCGTCGCAGCGGACAGCGAGAGCACGCCGGCGACATGCGCGGCGGCGATCTCACCGACCGAATGGCCAGCCAGGTAGTCCGGCCGCACACCCAGCGACTCGACGAGCCGGAACAACGCCACCTCGACCGCGAACAACGCGATCTGCGTGAACTCGGTGCGATCCAGTGACGCGGCGGCCGGTGAGCCCCCTTCCGCGAACACCAGATCGCGGAGCGAACGCTCCAGCAGCGGATCGGCCTCAGCGCAGACCGCATCGAAAGCGTCGGCGAAGACCGGGAACGCGCCGTAGAGCTCGGCGCCCATCCCCGCCCGCTGAGCGCCCTGACCGGTGAACAGGAACGCCAGCCCGCCAGTGGACGCCACGCCTTCGACCACGCCCGCCACCGGCTGGCCTTGGACCAGCGAATCCAGGCCGGCCAACAGCCGATCGCGATCGTGGCCCACCACCACAGCGCGCCGCTCCAGCAACGCACGCCCCGCAAGCGACGACCCGACGTCGCCGATCGCCAGTCCCGGCCGTCCCTCGACGTTCGCCGCCAGCCGACCCGCCGCGGCGACCAGCGCCGGCCGCGACTTCGCCGACAGCACCCACGGCGTCACCGGCAAGTCAGGACCATGGCCGCTCCGCTCGTCGCCGCCGTCCTCACGGGCCGTGGGGGCAAGCGCAGGCGGCTCCTCGACGATCACGTGCGCGTTGGTGCCGCTGATCCCGAACGACGAGATACCGGCACGCCGCCGCCGGCCATTCGCCGTCCACTCGAGCGGCTCTGTCAACAGCTCGACGTCGCCGGCCGACCAGTCGACGTGCGGGGACGGCTCGCCGGCGTGCAGCGTCGGCGGCAACACGCCGTGGCGCATCGCCAAGACCATCTTCATCACCCCGGCGACACCCGCCGCGGCCTGGGTGTGGCCGATGTTCGACTTGATCGAACCGAGCCGCAAGGGCTCGTTCGCCCGGTCCTGGCCGTAGGTCGCGAGCAGCGCCTGCGCCTCGATCGGATCGCCGAGCGACGTCCCCGTCCCATGCCCCTCGACGACGTCGACATCGGCGGGCGACAGACCCGCGTTGGCGAGCGCCTGGCCGATCACGCGCTCCTGCGACGGCCCGTTCGGCGCCGTCAGCCCATTGCTCGCGCCGTCCTGGTTGACCGCGCTGCCCGCGACGACAGCCAGTACCTCATGCCCGTTACGGCGCGCGTCCGACAGGCGCTCGACCAGCAGCAGCCCCGACCCCTCGCCCCAGCCGACGCCGTCCGCGCCGGCGCCGAACGCCTTGCAGCGACCGTCGGCCGACAGCCCCCGCTGACGGCTGAACTCCAGGAACGTCCGCGGCGACGACATCAGCGTCACGCCGCCCGCCAGCGCCATGTCGCAATCGCCTTGGCCGAGCGCCTGGCAGGCCTGGTGCAGCGCGACGAGCGACGACGAGCAGGCCGTGTCGATCGTCACCGCCGGACCCTCCAAGCCGAACGCATACGCGACCCGGCCGGACGCGACGCTGCCCGAGACCCCGGTGCCCAGATAGCCCTCGGCCTCCCCGACCGCGGCGCCGGAGACTCCGACCGCATAGTCGTGGTACATCAGGCCGACGAAGACGCCGGTCCGGCTCCCGCGCAGCGAGAGCGGGTCGACACCGGCGTCCTCGAACGCCTCCCAGGCGCCCTCCAGCAACAGCCGCTGCTGGGGATCCATCGCCAGCGCCTCGCGCGGAGCGATCCCGAAGAAGCCCGCGTCGAAGAGCGCGCCGTCGTGCAGGAAGCCGCCCGCGCGCGCATAGGTCTTGCCCGGGGCGTCGGGATCGGGGTCGTAGAGGCGGTCGCCGTCCCAGCCGCGATCGACCGGGAAGCCCGAGATCGCGTCGCCGCCCGTGGCGACCAGCTCCCACAGCTCCCCAGGCGAGCCGACCCCGCCCGGGAAGCGACAGCTCATTCCGACGATCGCGATCGGCTCGTCGACCCGCCGGCCAGCGCGAGCCGCGACCGCGGCGCCACCCGCCGAGCCCTCGACCTCGCGGCGCAGCAGACCGGCCACGGCCAGCGGCGTCGGATGGTCGAAGACCAGCGTCGACGACAGCCGCAAGCCCGCCGCTCCGGCAAGCCGGTTGCGCAGCTCGACGGCGCCAAGCGAATCGAATCCGAGGTCCTTGAACGTCTGCTCGGCGTCGATTCCGGCGGGCGACTCGTGACCGAGGACCGCGGCGACATGCCCGAGGACCAGGTCGAGCGCGACGGCGTCGCGCTCCTGCTCCGCAACCTCGCCGAAGCGCCTGGCGAGCGCGCCGCCGGCCGCGCCCGCGCCGCGTCGCGGCGGCACGCGCACCAGGCCGCGCAGCAACGGCGGGAGCATCCCTGCCTTCGCCGCCGGCCGCAGCGCCGGCAAATCGAACGGCACGGGCACCAGCATCGCCTCGTCGATCTCCGTCGCGGCGTCGAAGAGCTGGAGCCCGTCCGCGTCGGCGAGCGGAACCCCGATCGCGGCGATCCGCGCGCGGTCCGCCTCGTCGAGGCCTCCGGTCATCCCGGTCGTGCGCTCCCACAGGCCCCAGACCAGCGACGAGGCTGCCAACCCGCGCGCTCGCCGAGCGGCGGCGAGTGCATCCAGGAATGCGTTCGCCGCGGCGTAGTTGGCCTGGCCGGGCGTGCCCAGCGTCGCGGCAACCGACGAGAACATGACCATCCGCTCGAGGCCCAGCTCGGCGGTCAGCTCGTGCAGGTGCCAAGCCGCGTCGACCTTCGGCCGCAAGACGCGATCGACACGCTCGGCGTCCAGCGACTCGACGACGGCGTCGTCGAGCACGCCCGCCGCGTGGACGACGCCGCGCAGCGGATGCGCCGGCGCGATCGATGCGATCAACCGCGCCAGCTGGTCCCGATCGGCAACGTCGCAGGCCTCGACGCGTACGGCACAGCCAAGCAACTCCAGCTCCGCCACCAACTCGGCCGTGCCGTCGGCAGCGCCTCCGCTGCGGCTTGCGAGCAACAGGCTCGAGACACCGCGCTCCGCGACGAGATGACGCGCCAACAGTCCGCCGAGGCCGCCGGTTCCGCCGGTGATCAGCACGGTCCCGTCCGACACGAACGTCCCGACCGGACGGTCGCCTTCGCGCGCCACCCGCGCCAGGCGCGGGACGACCGCCACACCCTCGCGCAGCGCGACCTGCGCCTCGCCGCCGGCGACGACCGCCTCCAAGGCCTCCCAAGACGCCGCGGACCCGTCGACGTCCACCAACGCGAACGACTCGGGGTGCTCGGACTGCGCCGAGCGCACCAAGCCCCACACCCCGGCGCCTGCGACGTCCGGCGCCTCGCCATCCACGGTTCCAACCGCCCGCTCGGTCACCAACACGAGCCGCGAATCGACGACCGACGCGTCCAGCGCGAGCCAGCCTTGGACGAGCTCGAGTGCTTGCAGTGCGCTGGCGTGCACCGCCGCCGGAAGATCGCCCGTACCGACCTCGCCGTTGGCGCCGCGATGGCCGCGAAGGTCGGCCAGCACGACGTTCGGCGCCGGTGTCCCGTCGGCGATGGCGGCGGCGAGCGCCGCTGGATCGGAATAGCGCTGCCCGTCGACGCCGGGCAGCTCGAGCTCGCCCAGGAGGGCGACTCCAGGGGCGGCGAGAGGCTCGGCCGGCGCCTCCAGCTCGACCCAGTCGACCCTGAACAGCGAGTCGTCGCCAGCCGCCGCGGCGGCAGCGCGCAGCTGGTCTCGGTCGACGGGACGCGTGACGATCTCCCCGATCGAGAAGATGGCCTGACCGTCGCCGTCCGCCGCTGAGACCCTCAGCCGCTCGCCGTCGGCCGCGACCCGGACGCGCAGCGACGCGGCGCCCGGCGCCGCGATGGCCACGTCGGTCCAGGAGAACGGCAGTCGCGATCCGTCGATCTCGCCGGCCAGGAATCCGGCATGCAGCGCCGCGTCGAGCAGCGCGGGATGGATCCCGAAGCCAGCCGCCGCGCTTGCCTGCTCGTCGGCGAGCGCGACCTCGGCGAAGACCTCGCCGCCGCGTCGCCAGGCAGCCCGCAGACCTTGGAACGCGGACCCGTATTGGAGGCCGGCCGCTTCGAGATCGTCGTAGAGCGACTCGACAGCGACTGGATCGGCGCCTTCCGGAGGCCACGCTCCGGCCAGCTCGGCCAAACCGCGATCCACGGGGAGCTCCTGGTCGGAGACCGCGCCGCTGGCGTGACGGACCCAGCGGTCAGTGCCGGCATCGCGATCGTCGCTCTCCCGCCGCGCGTAGACGACGACCTCGCGCCGCCCGGCCGCGTCGGGCTCGCCGACCGACACCTGGATCTGCACGCCACCCCGCCCGCCGAGGAGCAGCGGCGCCTCCAGCGTCAGCTCGTCGATCGACCCGCAACCGGCACGGCCCGCCGCGTGTGTAACGAGCTCGACGAACGCCGCCCCCGGCAGCAACACGGAGTCGCCGACGGCGTGATCGCCGAGCCACGGATCGGACTCGCGCGAAAGGCGCCCCGACAGCAGCAGCCCACCCACACCGGCAACCGACGTAACCGCCCCCAGCAGCGGATGGCCGCCCGGCGACAGGCCAGCCGCCGCGACGTCGCCGGCGCGCGCGCCGGTGTCGAGCCAGTGGCGCTGGCGCTGGAAGGGGTAGGTCGGCAGCGGGACGCGCTTGGCGGCCGTGCTCTCGTAGAGCCTTTGCCAGTCGATGTCGGCGCCGTTGGCGTGGATCTGGGCGAGTGCGGTGAGGAAGGTGCTGGCCTCAGGACGGTCGTCGCGCAGCGCGGGCGCGAGAACGGGCTCTGAAGCGCCGGCGTCGGTGTCGAGCGTCGCCTGCGCCAGCGCGGAGAGCACCCCGTCGGGGCCGAGCTCGAGATAGCTGGCGACGCCGTGCTCGCGCAGCGTCGCGACGCAATCGCCGAACCTGACCGCCTGACGTACGTGATCGACCCAGTAGCCAGGCGAGGTCGCCTGCTCGGCGGTCAACAGCTCGCCCGTGACGTTGGAGACGATCGGAATCCGCGGCGCCGCGAACGACAACCCCTCGGCGACCGCTCGGAACGCGTCGAGCATCGGCTCCATCCGCTGCGAATGGAACGCGTGACTGACGTTCAGCCGCGACGTCTTGCGGCCCCGCTCCGCCCATGACTCCTCGATCTCCAGGACCGCGTCCTCGTCGCCGGAGATCACCACCGACCGCGGCCCGTTGACGCCGGCGATCGAGATCCGCTCGGCAAGCCCCTCCAAGGAAGCGGCGATCTCCTGCTCACTCGCCTCGACCGCGACCATCGCCCCGCCCTCCGGCAAGTCGCCCATCAGACGGCCCCGCGCCACCACCAGCGCGACGGCGTCGGCCAGCGAGAGCACGCCGGCGACGTGCGCCGCGGCGATCTCACCGACCGAATGGCCGACCAGATAGTCCGGGCTCACACCCAGCGACTCGACGAGCCGGAACAGCGCAACCTCGACCGCAAACAAGGCGATCTGGGTGAGCTCGGTGCGATCCAGTGACGCGGCCACCGACGAGCCCTCCTCCGCGAACACCAGATCGCGGAGCGAACGCTCCAGCAGCGGATCGGCCTCACCACACACCGCGTCGAAAGCCGTGGCGAACACCGGGAACGCCCGATGAAGCTCGGCGCCCATCCCAACCCGCTGAGCCCCCTGACCGGTGAACAGCAACGCCAACCCGCCGCGCGACACCGCCCCCTCGACCACACCGACCGCCGGCTGACCCGTGAGCAGCGAATCCAGCCCCGCCAGCAGCTCGTCGCGACCGCCGCCAACCACCACGGCACGCCGCTCCAGCGACGCGCGGCCGGCGAGCGACAATCCGACGTCCTCGACCGCCAACCCGCCGGCCTCGACACGCGCCGCCAGGCGGCCGGCGGCCTCGCGGAGCGCCCCGTCGGTCTTCGCCGACAGCGTCCACGCGACCGCCGGCAGCTCATGTGCCGGTGCCCCGACGAGCGACTGGCCGGTGCCCGGCGCCGCCGCATCGGCCAACGGCTCCTCCAAGATCACATGCGCGTTCGTCCCGCTGATCCCGAACGACGACACCCCGGCTCGCCGGGGACGCTCGCCAGCCAGCCATACCGCCGGCGCTGTCAGCAGCTCGACGTCGCCAGCCGACCAGTCGACGTGCGGCGACGGCTCGTCGACGTGCAGCGTCGCCGGCAACATGCCATGCCGCATCGCCAGCACCATCTTCATCACTCCGGCGACGCCGGCGGCCGCCTGCGTATGGCCGATGTTCGACTTGATCGAACCAAGCCGCAACGGGCCGTTCGCCCGCTCCTGGCCGTAGGTCGCGAGCAGCGCCTGCGCCTCGATCGGATCGCCGAGCGTCGTCCCGGTCCCGTGGCCCTCCACGACGTCCACGTCCGACGGCGACAAGCCCGCGCTGGCGAGCGCTCGGTCGATCACGCGCTCCTGCGACGGACCGTTCGGCGCTGTCAACCCATTGCTCGCGCCGTCCTGGTTGACCGCGCTGCCCGCCACGACCGCCAGCACCTGATGGCCATTGCGCCGCGCGTCGGACAACCGCTCGAGCACGACCAACCCGGAGCCCTCCGACAACGCCACGCCATCGGCGGCGCCCGAGAACGCCTTGCAACGCCCGTTCGGCGACAGCCCCCGCTGACGGCTGAACTCGACGTAGGTCCGCGGCGTCGACATCAAGGTCGCCCCGCCGGCGAGCGCGAGCGAGCACTCACCGCCACGCAACGCTTGGCAGGCCAGGTGCAACGCCACCAGGGACGACGAGCAAGCCGTGTCGACGGTGACCGCGGGCCCCTCCAGCCCGAACGCGTAGGCGACACGGCCAGACGCCACGCTGCCGGCGTTCCCGGTCGACGCATAGCCCTCCAGCCCCGAGCCCTCACCGGCAGACCACAGGTCGGCGCCGTACTCGTGGTACATCACACCGGCGAACACGCCCGTGTCCGAGCCGCGCAACGACTGCGGATCGATCCCGGCGTCCTCGAACGCCTCCCACGCGCCCTCCAGCAGCAGCCGTTGCTGGGGGTCCATCGCCAGCGCCTCGCGTGGCGTGACGCCGAAGAAGCCGGCGTCGAAGAGCGCGCCGTCGTGGAGGAACCCGCCCTCGAGCGAATAGGTCTTCCCCGGCTCGTCGGGATCGAGATCGTGAAGCTGCTCCAGATCCCAGCCACGGTCGGTCGGAAAGCCCGAGATCGCGTCGGCGCCGTCGGCGATCAGCTCCCACAGCTCCTCCGCGGATCCCACCCCACCGGGGAACCGACAGCTCATCCCGACGATCGCGACCGGCTCGTCGACGCGCGATCGCCGTACCGTCGCGACAGCGCGAGCCCCACCGTCGCCCAACACTCGCTCGCGCAGCGACACGGCAACCGCCGCCGGGGTCGGATGGTCGAACACCAAGGTCGCCGGCAACCTCAATCCGGCGAGCTGCCCCAACCGGTTGCGCAACTCGACCGACGCGAGCGAATCGAAGCCGAGCTCCTTGAACGCCCGCTCGGAATCGACCTCGTCGGCAGACTCGTGGCCGAGCACCTCGGCGACCTGCTCGCGCACGAGCTCCAGCGTGACCGCGTCCCACTCGCTCTCGGGCGTGACGGCCAGCCGCCGCGCCAGCGCGCCGCCGTTGCGATCCGCGGCACGGCGGGACGGCATCCGCACCAGCCCGCCAAGGATCGCGGGCAGCGTGCCGGCCTGGGCGAGTGCCCGCAACGCGCTCGAGTCGAGCTGGACCGGCACCACGGACGAACGGCCGATCGAGCGTGCGCGGTCGTAGAGGTCGAGTCCGTCGGCCTCGGCGATCGGCGGCCCGAACGTCGCCAGCCGCGCGCGGTCGACCTCGCTCAGCTCGCCGGTCATGCCCGAGGCCTGGTCCCAAAGTCCCCACGCCAGCGAGAGGGCCGGCAGGCCCTCGGCGCGGCGCCGAGCCGCGAGCCCGTCGAGGAAGGCGTTGGCGGCCGCGTAGTTGGCCTGCCCGGGGTTGCCGAACGTCCCCGCCACCGAGGAGAACAGATCGAAGCGGTCCAGCTCGAGGTCGGCGGTCAGCTCGTGCAAGTGCCACGCCGCATCGACCTTCGGCGCCATCACGGCGTCGAGCTGCTCGGTGGTCAGCCGCTCGACCGTGGCGTCGTCGAGCACGCCGGCCGCGTGCACCACTCCGCGCAGCGGCCGCCCCGGCGCGACCGTGGCGATCAACCGCTCCAGCGCGCCGCGATCCGCGACGTCGCAGGCCTCGACTCGAACGACGCAGCCGGCCCGCTCCAAGTCGCCGACCAGCTCCGCCGCGCCCTCGGCCGCGGCGCCGCGACGGCTCACCAGCAGCAAGCTCTCGACGCCCCGCTCTCCGACGAGGCGACGCGCGATCAGCGCTCCCAGGCCACCGGTACCGCCGGTGATCAGGACCGTTCCCGCGTCGGCGACGAACGGCGAACCGTCCTCGGCCTCCGCCTCCAAGCGGCCCAGCCGCGGAACCAGGATCTCGCTGCCGCGCAGCGCCACCTGCGGTTCGCCGCCGGCCACGATCGATCCCAGCGCCTTCAGCGATCCGGCGGACCCGTCGACGTCGACCAGCTGGAAGCGGTCCGGATGCTCGGACTGCGCCGACCGCACCAGGCCCCAAAGAGCGGAGCCGGTCAGATCGGGGGCCTCGCCACCGACCGAGACCCCGCCGTGGGAGACCAGCGCCAACCGCGAGTCGGCGAGCCGGTCCTCGGCCAGCCACTCCTGCGCCAGCTCCAGTGCGGCAGCCGTGTCACTCCGAACCGCAGTGACGAGCTCGGTGCGATCGGACTCGATGCCAGCCGCCGCGACCACGATCTCCGGCGCTGACGCCCCCTCGTCGAGCGCCGACCGCAACGCGGCGAGGTCGAGATATCGCGCGGCTTCCACGCCGGGCAGCTCGAGATCCCCGAGCACCGCGATCTCGCGCCCACCGACTTCGGCCGCAGCCGACGGCAGCGCGACCCACTCGATCTCGTACAGCGAGTCCTCGACGCCGTCGGTCTCACCAAGTGCAGCCCGGTCGACGGGCCGCAGCGCAAGGCTCTCGACCGACAGCGCGACGGCGCCGCGCTCGTCGATCGCGACGACCCGCGATATGGCGTCGGCGGAGACCCGCGCGTGGACCCGCAGCGACGTCGCGCCGGATGCCTCCAACCGTGCTCCGGCCCAGGCGAACGGAAGTCGTGGCTCTTCGGCGGCGGCGGCTTCGACGAGCCCCGCGTGCAGGGCCGAGTCGAGCAGCGCGGGATGGATGCCGTAGCCGCCGGCCTGCTGCGCCTGCTCCTCGGCCAGCTCGACCTCGGCGAACACCTCGTCGCCGCGCCGCCATGCCGCCCGCAATCCCTGGAACGCGGGGCCGTAGCCGAACCCGATCGCGCCGAGCCGGTCGTAGAGGTCGTCGACGTCGATTGGCTCGGCGTCGGCGGGCGGCCACTGTCCGGTCAGCTCGTCCGGAGCCGCGACCGCGTCTCCACGGGCGACTCCTAGCGATCCCGTCGCATGGCGGACCCACTCACGGTCGTCACCGTCGCCGGCGACAGCCTCAGGACGCGAGTGCACCGAGATGTCGCGGCGCAGCTCAGTATCGGGCTCGCCGATCCAGACCTGGATCCGCACCGCGCCGCGCTCGGGCAGCACCAGCGGAGCCTCGAGCGTCAAGTCCTCGACGACGCCGCCGTCGACCTCGCCGGCGGCGCTCGACGCGAGCTCCAGCAGCAACGCGCCCGGCGCGAGCACGACGTCGAGCACGACGTGATCGGCCAACCAAGGGTGCGTCTCCAGCGACAGGCGACCGGTGAACAGGCGGCCCTGCTCTCCGGCCAGCGCGGTCGACGCGCCCAATAGCGGATGGTCGGCCGGCGACAGGCCGGCCGAGCGCACGTCGGCGCCAGCGGCACCGTTCGACGCCAGCCAGAAGCGCTTGCGCTGAAAGGCGTAGGTGGGCAGGTCGACACGCCGCGGCCGCTGCTCCTCGAACAGCGCGAGCCAGTCGACCTCCGCGCCGTTGACGTGCGCCTCGGCGAGCGAGCTGACGAAGCGGTCGAGATCCCCGTCGTCACGGCGCAGCGAACCGACCGCCGCGACGGCGTCGGGATCGTGCCCCGCAGCCTCCGCGGTCTCCTGCACCGCCATCGTCATGACCGGGTGCGGGCTGACCTCGACGAACGTCGCGTAGCCGTCGGCCAGCAGCGCGCGCGTGGCGGATTCGAAGCGCACCGTCTCGCGCAGGTTGCGGTACCAGTACTCCGCGTCGAGCTCGCCGGTGTCGACCGGCCCGCCGGCGACCGCCGACATGAATCCGACGTCTGTCGAGCGCGGCTGGATCGGCGCCAAGTCGGTGAGCAGCCGCTCGCGAATCGCCTCGACCGCCGCGGAGTGCGATGCGTAGTCCACGGCGATTCGCCGCGCCCAGACCCCATCGGCCTCGCACGTCGCCACCAGCTCGTCGAGCGGGCCGGCGCCTCCCGACACCACCACCGAGCGCGGGCCGTTGACCGCCGCGACCGAGATCGCCCCGTCCCAACGCCCGACCAGCGTCTCGACCTCGTCGACCGTCGCCGCGACCGACACCATTCCGCCATCGCCGGCGATCTCCGTCAGCGCCTGGCTGCGCAGCGTCACTACAAGCGCCGCGTCCTCCAGCGTCAGCGCCCCGGCAACGCACGCCGCCGCGATCTCGCCCTGTGAGTGACCGACCACGGCCGCGGGCCGCACTCCGAACGACCGCCAGAGCTCCGCCAGCGCCACCGACACCGCGAACAGCGCCGGCTGGACGACGTCGACGCGCTCCAGCGACGGTGCTCCGCCACGCTCGCGCAGGACGTCCTCGACCGACCAGTCGACGAACTGCTCGACCGCGTCAGCTGCGGACCGGAAGGCCGCCGCGAAGACCGGCGACGACTCCATCAGCGCCAGCCCCATCCCAGCCCACTGCGGGCCCTGGCCGGGGAACACGAACACGACCTCACCGCCGCCGGCCCGGCCCGCCACCACGCGCTCGGACCCCGTACCGGCTACCAGCGCGTCCAACCCGCTGAGCAGCTCGTCGCGGTCGGAGCCGATCGCCACGGCCCGGTGCTCCAGCCGTGCCCGTCCGGCCGCCAACGAGAAGCCGACGTCGACCGGGTCGAGCTCGGGCCGCGCCTCGAGCTGTGCGGCCAGCCTGCCAGCCTGATCGCGCAGCGCCGGCTCGCTCGCCGCGGCCAGCACGAGTGGAACCGGTCCGTCGCTGCGCTCCACCGGAGCGTCGCGGTCCTCGATTTCGAGCGCGGGCCCGTCCTCCAGCACGACGTGCGCGTTCGTTCCGCTGATCCCGAACGACGACACGCCGGCTCGCCGCGGACGATCGCCGCGCGGCCACTCGACCGCCTCGGTCAGCAGCTCGACCTGACCGGCCGACCACTCCGCGTTCGTGGTCGGAGCGTCGACGTGAAGCGTGCGCGGCAGCACGTCGTGGCGCATCGCCATCACCATCTTGATCACGCCCGCGACCCCGGCCGCCGCCTGGGCGTGACCGATGTTCGACTTGATCGACCCGAGCCGCAGCGGCCCGTCGGGCCGCTGCTGCCCGTAGGTCGCGATCAGGGCATCGGCCTCGATCGGATCGCCGAGCGTCGTCCCGGTCCCGTGCGCCTCGACCGCGTCGACCTCAGCCGGCGATACGCCGGCGGCCGCCAGCGCGCGGTGGATCACCCGCTGCTGGGCGAGACCGCTCGGGGCGGTCAGGCCGTTGCTCGCACCGTCCTGGTTGATCGCGCTGCCAGCGACGACGGCGAGCACCTCGTGGCCGTTGCGGCGCGCGTCCGAGAGTCGCTCGAGCGTCAAGACGCCGACGCCCTCGGACCAGCCGGTGCCGTCCGCCGCCTCGGCGAAGGGCTTGCAGCGCCCGTCGCGCGCGAGCCCGCCCTGGCGGCTGAACTCGACGAACATGTCCGGGCTCGCCAGCACGGTCGCACCGCCGGCGAGCGCCAGCGTGCACTCGCCCTGGCGCAGCGACTGGCAGGCGAGATGAAGCGCGACCAGCGACGCCGAGCACGCCGTGTCGACCGTCACCGCCGGGCCTTCGAGACCGAGGTGATAGGCCACGCGGCCCGACGCCACGCTATTAGCGGCCCCTGTCAGCCGGTAGCCCTCGAGGTCGGCGCGCCCGCGCGCCGCGGCCGCGTACTCCTGGCCGCTGACGCCGGCGAAGACCCCGGTCTCGCTGCCGGCGAGCGAGAGCGGGTCGATGCCGGCACTCTCGAGCGCCTCCCAGGCGGACTCCAGCAGCAGCCGCTGCTGGGGATCCATCGCGAGCGCCTCGCGCGGGCCGATCCCGAAGAACGCCGCGTCGAACTCGCCCGCGTCGTGGACGAAACCGCCTTCGCGAACGTAGCTCGTGCCGCTCTGCTCGCGCCGCGAGTCGTAGAGACGCTCCAGGTCCCAGCCGCGGTCCGAAGGGAACTCCGAGATCGCGTCGCGGCCGTTCGCGACCAGATCCCACAGCGCGCCCGGCGAGTGCACGCCGCCGGGGTAGCGGCAGCTCATCCCGACGATCGCGATCGGCTCGTCGACCGCCGCGACAGCCGCAGACCGCTCACCCTGCCCGGCGCCCGTCGCCTCGGCGAGCAGGTACTCGGCGAGGGCGGCGCAGGTCGAGCGGTTGAAGACGACGGTGGTCGGCAACCGCAGTCCGGTCGCGGTACGCAGCCGGTTGCGCAGCTCGACCGCCGCCGGGGAGTCGAAGCCGAGCTCCTTGAAGGCGGTCCGCGGCGGAACGGCCTCGGGAGCGTGGTGGCCGAGCACGGCGGCGACCTCCGCTCTGACGAGGTCGAGCACCATCCGCATGCGCTCGCGCTCCGGCAGCTCGGCGATGCGCTCGGCGAAGCGGGCGTGGCCTGCGCCGCCGTCCCCGGGCGCGTCGGCCTCCTGCCGCGGCTCGTCACCGGCCGACTCCGGCTCGGCGATCGCGGCGACCCCGGCGGAGTCCTCGAGCCAGTGGCGCTCGCGCTGGAAGGGATAGGTCGGAAGCGCGACTCGCCGCCCGCCCGCGCCTTCGAAGAACGCGCCCCAATCGACCTTGCAACCGTGGACGTGGGCGCGAGCCAGGGAGTCGAGGAAGCGGGCGAGTCCCCCCTCGTCGCGCCGCAACGTCGAGAGCACCGCGACGTCCTCGGGCTCGGCGACGGTCGCCTCCGCCGTCTCCTCGACCGCGACCGTGAGCACCGGGTGCGGGCTGATCTCCAGCAGCGCACCCTCGCCGGCGTCGAGCAGCCCGCGCACGACGGGCTCGAGCAGCACCGTCTCGCGAGCGTTGCGGAACCAGTAGCCGGCGTCCAGCTCGGCGGTGTCCAGCAGCTCGCCGGTTACCGTCGAGTAGAAGGGAACCTGCCCGCTGAGCGGCTCGATCGACGCGAGCGACTCGAGCAGCTCGTCGCGGATCTCATCGACCTGGGGCGAATGGCCGGCGTAGTCGACCGCGACCTCGCGCGCTCGCACGCCGTCTGCGGCGCAACGGTCCACGAACGCCGAGAGCGCCTCTGGATCGCCCGAGACCACCTGCGACGACGGGCCGTTGCGCGCGGCCAACCCGAGCTTGCCGTCGTGCTCGGCGAGCCGTCGCTCCAGCTCGTCGGCCGGCAGGCCGACCGCGGCCATTGCACCGCGTCCGGCGAGCCGTCTCAGCGCAAGGCTGCGCGAGGCGACGACGCACGCCGCGTCGTCGAGCGACAGACCGCCCGCGACGTGCGCCGCCGCGACCTCGCCCTGGGAATGTCCGACGACGGCCGCCGGCTCGACGCCATACGACCGCCACAGCGCGGCGAGCGAGACCATCACAGCGAACAGCACCGGTTGCACGACGTCGACTCGATCGAGCGGCGGCGCGCCGGGAGCCGCGCGCAGCACCTCTTCGAGCGACCAGTCGACGAACTTGGACAGCGCGGACTCGCACGCCCGCATCTGGTCCGCGAAGACCGGCGCGTCGGCGAACAGCTCGAGCGCCATGCCAGGCCACTGGGCACCCTGACCGGGGAACAGGAAGACCGGCTGCTCGGCCGCGACCGCGCGCGCCGTGTTGACACCTGGACCGGGCTGACCGCGATCGACTGCCTCGAGACCCGCGAGCAGCTCGTCGCGATCGCCGATGACCACCGCACGGTGCTCGAAGGTCGTCCGCGTCGTCGCGAGCGTCACGCCGACGTCGACCGGATCGAAGTCCGGCGCCGACTCCAGGCGGGCACGCAGCCGTCGTGCCTGGGCCGCCAAGGCGGGGGCGGTTCGCGCGGAGAGAACCCACGGAGCAACCGACGCGCGGCTACCGGAGTCGTCGGCCTCGTCGCGCGCCGGCTGTCCCGGACCCTCCTCCACGACGACGTGGCAATTGGTTCCGCCGACCCCGAACGAGCTGACGCCGGCGATCAACGGCCGGTCCTCGTGCGGCCAAGGCGCCAGCTTCGTGTGGACGCGCAGGCCAAGGGCGTCGAGCGGGATGTCGGGGTTGGGCTGCTCGAAGTTGAGGCTCGGCGGCAGCTCGCGCTTGCTGATCGCGAGCGCGGTCTTGATCAGTCCGACGATCCCGGCAGCACCCTCGAGGTGGCCGACGTTCGTCTTCGCCGAGCCCACCAGCAGCGGATCCTCCGGCGACCGGGCGACGCCGAGCACCGAGCCGAGCGCGGCGGCCTCGATCGGGTCGCCACGGCGCGTCCCCGTGCCGTGGAGCTCGACGTACTGAACGTCACGACGAGCGACCCGGGCGCGGCGGCAGGCAAGCCTGATCGCCTCTGCCTGCGCCATTTCGCTCGGCACCGTGAGGCTCTCGCTCGGTCCGTCGTTGTTGACTGCGCCGCCGCGGATCGTGCAGTAGATCGAGTCGCCGTCGGCGATCGCGTCGGCGAGCGGCTTGAGCGCGACGACGCCGCCGCCCTCTCCTTTGACGAAGCCGTTCGCGCGGGCGTCGAAGGCGTAGCAGCGTCCGTCGGGCGACAGGCCGCCGAACCGCGAAGCGGCGACGGCGCCATCGCGCAGCAGGTTGAGGTGCACCCCCCCCGCAAGCGCGAGCTTCGACTCGCCCCGCCGCAGGCTCTCGCATGCCAGATGCACCGCGACCAACCCCGATGCCTGGCCCGCGTCCACGACGAGGCTCGGTCCGCGCAGTCCGAGCAGGTAAGAGACCCTGTTGGCGATGATGCCGCGCTGGGTGCCGGTGAGCGTGTGCCGTGTGATCGCGCCTTGCTGGAGCTGCTGGTAGTCACCGGCAATCGCCCCGACGAACACGCCGGCCGGCTCGCCCTCGAGCGATCCCGGCAGGATGCCGGCGTCCTCCAGCGCCTCCCAGCTCAACTCGAGCATCAGCCGCTGCTGGGGGTCCATCGCCGCCGCCTCGCGCGGCGAGATCCCGAAGAAGCCGGCGTCGAAGCGATCGACGTCCTCGAGGAACCCGCCGTAGCGGAGTCCGGGATCGGCGTCGTCGGCTACCGCCCCGGCCGTCTCCCACCGACCCCGCGGCGTCTCCACGACCCCGCTGCGCCCGTCTCTGAGCAGCCGCCAGAACATCTCCGTCGTCCCGGCTTGGGGCAGTCGGCAGGCAACGCCGACGATGGCGATCGCGGAGCCGTCAGCCACGCTGCTTCCCCAACCCCATGCAGACCGAGTAAGACGGTGTATGCGCTATGGAGTTCTTACCCTGAGCCCCGATTCGCTTGGGCACTCGACGATACGCGGCGAGGACCGCGCGGGTAGCGCTATTGGTTGCGTAGCTCAAGGTCGATCTTTGGCCGGAAGCCGGCTCTCGCGCCAATCAGAGTTACCCTCGTCTCTGGAAGCGCGCGGGGCACCTTCTCACGGGCCAACCCGCACTGTCAAGCCCCAAACGGCCTCTGCACGGATTGGAGCCGCAAGCGTTTGCGGTCTCTGCCGCCGTCTGCGATGATCGCCCTAAATGGTTCCTGGGGCCAGGCGATCACGACCCCGAAGACCACCCGGCCGACGGTGACCTGAGATCGACATCGGCGGTCATAACCGTGTCTCGGAGTGAATGCATATGAGCATGGGCATTGCGGCAGAGGCCGAGCAGCGCCTTGGGCCGCGCGAGCGGCTGGAGTCGCTCTGTGACGGCGGCTCCTTCGAGGCGATTCGCTCGCGCGTCAGATCGCCTCAGATGGACGAGGGCGCGCGCGACGGCGACGGCGTCATCGGCGGCCTCGGCGCGGTCGACGGCCGACCGATCGCATGCTACGCGCAGGACGTCGGCTTCCTCGCCGGATCGCTGGGGACTGCGCACGCAGACACGATCGATCGCGTGTTGCAGCTCGCGGACCGCTCGCGAATCCCGGTCGTCGCCTTCGTCGAGTCCGGCGGCGCCCGGCTGCAGGAAGGCGTCGCCGCGCTGGCTGGCTACAGCCGCATATTTCGCCGCAACGTCCAGCTCTCGGGAGTCGTCCCGCAGATCTCGATCGTCGGCGGAGTCTCGGCCGGCGGCGGCTGCTACTCCCCCGCCCTGACCGACTTCGTCGCGATGACGCGCGAAGCCGCGATGTTCCTCACCGGACCTTCAGTCGTGCGCGAGGTCACAGGCGAGGAGATCGGCGTGGACTGCCTCGGCGGCCCGCGCGTGCACGAGCGCAACGGGGTCTGCGACGCGGTCGTGGCGGACAACCAGGCCGCCGCCGCCTTCGCCAGGTCGCTGCTGCGCTACCTGCCCTCGCATGCCGACGACGAGCTGCCACGCACCATGGAGGTCGAGCCCGAGCTGCCCGATCCGGGCGCGGTGGTCCCAGACGACCCGCGCAAGACCTACGACGTCCGCACCGCGATCGCGGGCATCGTCGACGGCGGTTCGCTGCTCGAGCTGGCGCCACGCTGGGCACGCAATCTCGTGACCGGCCTAGCCCGGCTGGACGGGCGCCCCGTCGGGGTGATCGCCAACCAACCGCGCTACGCAGGCGGCGTTCTCGACGCGGCTTCCGCGCAAAAAGGCGCGCGCTTCGTCGCGACCTGTGACCGCTACGGCATCCCGCTCGTCGTGCTCGTCGACACACCCGGGTTCATGCCCGGCGCGCACCAGGAGCAGGCGGGCGTGATCCGCTTCGGCGCCACACTCGTTCGCGCGTTCGCCGCCGCGACGGTGGCGCGCGTCACGGTCGTACTGCGCAAAGCCTACGGCGGCGCCTACATCACGATGAACTCCAAGGACCTGGGCGCAGATATGGTGTTCGCCTGGCCCGGCGCCCAGCTCGGCGTGATGGGGGCGCGTTCGGCCGTCGGGATCGTCAACCGGCGCGATCTGGCGGCTGCCGACGATCCGATCGCCGCCCGCGACGCGCTCGAAGCCGAGTACGCCAGCCGGCACCTATCCGCCGACGTCGCCGCCAGCAGCGGCTTCGTCGACGAGGTGATCGGTTCGGGCGAGACACGTGGGCGGCTGATCTGGGCGCTGTCCACGATCGGCCGCGGTCGGTCGTCGCGTTGACCGGCCCCATCGCCGGCGACAGCGGCACGCTGTTCGCGATCAGCGATCTGCACGTCAACCATGCCGACAACCGGCGCCTCGTCGAACAGCTGGCGCCGCGGTCCGATCGCGACTGGCTGATCGTCTGCGGCGACGTCGGCGACGGACTCGAGGACGTCCAGTGGGCGCTCGGCCTGTTGCGCGAGCGCTTCGCGAAGGTCATCTGGGTACCTGGCAACCACGAGCTGCTGGCACAGCGCGACGACCCTCCGGAGCTGCGCGGCGAACGCCGCTACCGCCGCCTCGTCGAGACCTGCCGCGCGCTCGGCGTCGTGACGCCCGAGGACCCCTATCCCGTTTGGCAAGGCGCCGGCGGTCCGATCACGATCGCGCCGCTGTTCCTGCTCTACGACTACAGCTTCGGTCGCAACGTCGCGTCCACGAAAGCCGGGGCGCTGCGCCGTGCCTACGACGCCGGCGTCGTCTGCGTCGACGAGTTCCTGCTCGCCGCCGATCCTTTCCCGTCACGCGAGGACTGGTGCCACGCGCGCGTAGTGGAGACCGAGCGGCGGCTGGCGGAGTGTCGGCCCGGCATCCCGACGGTGCTGGTCAACCACTTCCCGCTGATCGAGGCGCCGACCCGCAGCCTGCGCCACCCCGAGTTCGCCCAATGGTGCGGAACGACGCGGACCGCCGACTGGCACGTCCGCTTCCAGGCGAAGGCGGTCGTCTACGGGCACCTGCACATCCCGCGGACCACGTGGCACGACGGCGTGCGGTTCGAGGAGGTCTCGCTCGGCTACCCGCGCGAGCGAGCCTTCCGCGAACGCGTCCTGCCTTCCGTCGTACGCAATCCGCTGCGCCCCGTGCTCGAGCTGGAGGCCGCATGATCGACCGACTCCTACCGGACGGCGTGGTCGCCGTCGAGGCCAGCGACGACCGCGACGTCGACCTCTTCCCCGCCGAGGCGGCAGCGCTCGGACGGGCCGTCGAGAAGCGCCGCCGCGAGTTCACGACCGTCCGCGCGCTCTCGCGTACCGCCTACGCACAGCTCGGAGTCTCGGCTGAGCCAGTCGTGCCCGGCGCCAAGGGCGAGCCGAGCTGGGCCGACGGCGTCGTGGGGAGCATCACCCACTGCGACGGCTACCGCGCCTGCGCCATCGCCCACGCGACGGACTTCCTCTCGATCGGCATCGACGCCGAGCCCAACGCCCCGCTGCCCGACGGCCTGCTGGGCGACATCGCCCGGCCGGAGGAGCGCCCGGCGCTGCGCGAGCTGGCGCGCCAGGCGCCGGGAATCCACTGGGATCGCCTGCTTTTCAGCGCCAAGGAGGCGGTCTACAAGACGTGGTTCCCGCTCGCCCGCAGCTGGCTCGGCTTCGAGGACGCGATCGTGACGGTCGACCGCGAGGCCGGCACGTTCGACGCGCGCCTGCTCGTTCCCGGTCCGCTCGTCGCGGGACGGCCCCTGACCGAGCTGACAGGACGCTGGCTGGCCGCCGACGGACTGGTCGCCAGCGCCATTGCCCTCACACCCCCGACGCGGTTCCCCTAGGCTGCCCGCCGTGCGATTGCACACACGCACCTGGGGCGGCTCGGCGGCGGACGCGGTGGTCTGCGTGCACGGCCTCAACCAGCACGGCGGAATCTTCGAGCCGCTCGCCCGACAGCTCGTACAGGGCGGCCGCTACGTCGTGTCCGTCGACCTGCGCGGCCACGGTCAGTCCGGCAAGGAGCCGCCGTGGGACATCGACACGCACGTCGCCGACCTCGTCGAGACGATCGATGCGCTCGGCATCGAGCGCGCCGCCTTAGTCGCCCACAGCTTCGGCGCGCGCCTGATCGCCACGCTGGCCAACCGCGCGCCCGAGCGGGTCAGCCGGCTCGCGCTGCTCGACGCCGGCCTCTACGTGCCACCGGATCGCGCCCTGCACCGCGCCGAGCTGGACCGCCTCGACTGGAGCTTCGCGACGGTGGCCGGCGCGACCAACGCCCTGCTGGCGTCCGACACGATCGTCGCCGCGCCCGAGGAGGTCGTCGCCGCGTACGTCGAGGACGACGTCGAGCGCGGCGCGGACGGACGGTTCCGCTTCAGCTTCTGCCCGAGCGCGGTCGTCGTCGCTTGGAGCGAGATGGCCCGCCCCGCCCCGCCGATCGCCGAGCTGCCGACCTTGATGGTCGCCGCGATGGTGCCGCTGCAAGATGGTCGCGATCAGATTCGCCGCTACCGCGAGGCCCTCGGCTCGCTGCTGAAGGTCGCGACCGTCCCCAACGGCCACAACGTCCTCTGGGAGTCCCCGGTCGAGACGACGGCCGCCGTCGAGGCGTTCCTCACCGCGGGCGTGCCGGCATCGCCTTAGATGCCGGGCATGTCGGTTGCCTCTTTCGTAGCCGTCCATGTCTCCGGTAGTGTCGGCGCATTCCGGCATAGAACGGCCCAAGGCGGAAAGCGGAGGAATCAGCGATGTCTTCTCTCGACCTCACCGACCCGACCAGGCTCGATGTCGAGCCCGGCGAACTGCCCCCGACGATGGCGGCCTGGGTCATTCGCGAGGAGCGCTACGGCGAGCCGCAGGACGCCTTCGCCATCGAAGAGATCGACGTGCCGGAGCCAGGTCCACTCGAGGCGATCGTGCGCGTGATGGCGGCCGGCGTCAACTACAACGGCATCTGGGCAGCGCTCGGCCAACCGGTGTCCGTGATGGGCTACGGAGATCACCCCGAGTACGGACACCACATCGGCGGGTCGGAGGGATCGGGCATCGTCTGGAAGGTCGGCGAGGGCGTCACGCGCTGGAAGCCGGGCGACGAGGTCGTCATGCACTCCAACCGCACCTCATACGAGGACCCCGAGGTCCATGGCCTCGACCCGATGGCTGCGCCGAGCCAACGCGCGTGGGGCTACGAGACGACTTGGGGCTCGTTCGCGCAGTTCGCGAAGTGCCAGGCGCAGCAGCTGCTGCACAAGCCGCGCAGCCTGACCTGGGAGGAGGCGTCCTGCTACCCCGCCGGGTACTTCACCGCCTACCGGATGCTGATCGACCAGTGTGGAATGCAGGCCGGCGACAAGGTGTTGATCTGGGGCGCTGCCGGCGGCCTCGGCGTCTTCGCCATCCAGCTCTGCAGGCTGGCGGGCGCCGACTGCGTGGGCGTCGTCTCGTCGCCTGAGAAGGGCAAGCTCGTCGAGGAGCTTGGCGCGACCGGCTGGATCGATCGCAACGAGTTCGAGGGGATGATGCGCAAAGGGGGCGAGACCCCAGAGGAGGAGAAGATCCGCTTCGGCGAGTCGCGCCGCTTCGCAAAGGCCGTCAAGGAGATCCTCGGCGACGCTCCGAACATCGTCTTCGAGCACGTCGGCAAAGCGACCTTCCCGACCTCGGTGCTTACCGTCAAGCCGTTCGGCAAGGTCGTCATCTGCGCAGCGACGACGGGCTTCAACCTCGACTTCGACGTCCGCTACCTCTGGATGAAGCAGAAGCAGATCATCGGCTCGCACTTTGCCAACGGCTGGCAGTGCCACAAGGCCAACGGCCTGATCGAGTCCGGCCAGATCTCCCCGGTGCTCTGGAAGACCTACGGCTTCGACGGTCTCGCCGATGCGCATCAGCTGATGCGCGAGAACAAGCACCTGGGCAAGATGGCGGTGCTGATCGGCGCCGGGTCCGAGGGCCTCGGCAAGACCGAGGACGGCCCCCAGGCGATAGCCGCCGAAGTCGGTGGGTAGAACGCCTGTGCCTTGCCCGCCTCCGACCCACTGACCGTGGATCGACCAGCTATGGACGCGGCGGCGGATCCGGCCGGCGCTGCTCGGCCAGCGGCTTGCCGGAGTCGTCGACGATCGTGCCGGGCGGCCAGCGGCCGAACCAGTTGTCGCGCGCGCCGTCCATCGTCAGGATCGAGCCGGAGTAGAAGTCGCCGGCGGGCGAGGCGAGATAGGCGATCGCCCAGGCGAACTCCTCCTCGGTGCCGAGCCGGCCGGCCGGGATCGTCTGCTCGAGGTGATCCACGACGGCCTGCGGATACTTGGTGCGCAGCGTCTCGGTGCCGAACTGCCCGGCGGCGATCGAGTTGAGCTTGATCCCGTAGCGCGACCACTCGATCGACAGCACGCGCGTCAGATTCTCGACAGCCGCTCGGGCAGCCGACGAATGGGCCATGCCGGGCAGGCCATTGTGCGGCGAGATCGTGACGTTGACGATCTTGCCGCCGGCGCCGCTCGGGATCATCGCCTTGGTCGCGACGGCATGGGTCATCAGCCAGGTGCCCTCGACGTTGAGCCGGATCACCGTGCGGAAGCCCTTCGGCGTGATGTCCTCGGCCGGCGTCAGGAACTGGCCGCCCGCGTTGTTGACGAGCAGGTCGATCCTGGCGTGGTCGGCGAGCACCGAGTCGACGAGCGCCTCGACCTGGTCCTCCTCGCGGATGTCGCAGACGCGCGCGGAGCAGCGGCCGTCGGCGCAGAGCGCGACGGTCTCCTCGAGCGGCTCGGCGCGGCGGCCACAGACGACGACCTGGGCGCCGAGCGAGGTCAACTCGATCGCCACACGACGGCCGAACCCGGAACCGCCGCCACTGACCAGCGCGACCTGCCCGGCGAGTAGGTCCGGCTTGAAGATCTCCGAGGGCATAGGCGCGGCGCAGCGTACCGCCAACGGCTAGATTGCTCCGATGGCCACGGCGGCAGAGCCACGGCCGGCGCAGCTGCCGCTGCCCGGCGGGCGCGAGGGGGCGACGGTCCGGCTCCACCCCCTGCTGTGCGCGCGGATGATCGCGCCACCGGGAATGATCCACCGCGGCGAGGGCCGACTCGCGCCGCTGCGCGCACTCGGAGTCGGCGTGTCCCAGGACGACTGGCCCGAGATCCCGGTGCAAGCGTTCCTGGTCGAGCACCCGGGCGCTGGGCTGGTGCTGATCGACACCGGCTTCCACGCCGCAGTCGCGGTCGACCCGCGCCAGGGGATGGGCCGGCTCGGCGGCCTGGTCTTCAAGGACCTGCGGATGGACACCGAGCAGGCGGTCCCGGGCCAGCTGCGCAAGCGTGGGGTCGACCCGAACGCCATCGGCACCGTCTTGCTGACCCACCTGCACGCCGACCACGCCAGCGGGATCGCCCAGTTTCCCGACGCGACGTTCGTCGTCAGCTCGGCCGAGTGGGAGGCCGCGGCCGGGGGCGGCGCGACCGACGGCTACATCAAGCGCCAGTTCGACCACGCCTTCGACTACCGGCTGCTCGACTTCGAGAGCGAGGCCGCCGACTCGTTCGCCAGCTTCGGCCGCTCCCTGGACCTGTTCGGCGACGGCAGCGTGCGCGTCGTCTTCACGCCCGGCCACACCGCCGGCCACTGCTCGGTGATCCTCCGGCTCTCTGAGCGCGACGTGCTGCTGACCTCCGACGCCGCCTACACGCGGCGGACGATCGCCGACACGGCGCTGCCCTACAAGATGGACGACGAGCACCGCTTCCGCCGCTCGCTGCGCGAGATCCAGCTGTACCTCGAGCAGAACCCGGATGCCCTCGTGGTCCCTGGCCACGACATGGCCGCCTCGCGCCGGCTCGACGCCGTCTACCAGTAGCCCTGGGGACTATCTACCGAGCTTGCGCGCGTCGGCCCAAAGGCCGCGGATGCGCTCGAAGACCTGCTCTGAGGCGTACTGCGCCTGCTCCCGCGTCGGCTCGTCGTCCAACTGGTCGAACTGGACCGGCTCGCCGAAGCGGACGCTGACCTTCGGGAACTGGCCGCGCTTCCAGTTGCGCGTCTTCTCCGACCCGATGATCGCCACCGGGACGACCGGGACGCCGGTCTCGAGCGCTAGCTTGCCGACGCCGGGCCGCGGGGTGCCGAGCTCGCCGGTGCGCGAGCGGCCGCCCTCCAGGTACATGACGATGATGTCGCCGCGGGCGAGGATCGCCTTGGCGGTCACGAACGCTTCGTCGTCGTGATGGCCGCGGCGGACCGGGAACACGCCGCCGTACTTGTAGATCAGCCAGAGCGGGAACGTGAACAGCTGGGACTTCGCCATGAAGTGCACCTTGCGACGCAGGTAGACGGCGAGGAAGAAGTGGTCGAGGAACGAGAAGTGGTTCGGCGCGAGGATGCAAGGCCCGTCGGCCGGGACGTTGGTCGTGTCGAACGCCCGCGTGCGGAAGAAGCCGAGCAGATAGGGCGTCAGGACGACACGCACTGCCTCGTAGACCCAGTTCGGCCGGTGGCCGCGCGTGCGCGCATGGAAGTGGTCGAAGGCTTCCTTGGGACGCGGGTCCTTGTAGACCTGCTCCTTGATCTTGAGGTCGGCCATCAGCCGTCCGCCCATCCACGCGAGCGGTCGAGCGCGCGGCGCCAACCGGCAAGCAGCTCGTCGCGCTGGGCGGCCGGCATCCGCGGCTCGTAGCGCGCTGCCTCGCGCCACATCGAGCGGACGTCGGACTGGCTCCAGGTACCTGTGGCCACGCCGGCAAGATACGCGGCGCCGAGCGCCGTCGTCTCCGAGACCTCCGGGACGATCACCGGAACGCCCAGCACGTCGGCCTGGAAGCGCATCAGCCAGGAGTTGTGGACGGCGCCGCCGTCGGCCTTCAGCTCGGCGAAGGCGATCCCCGAAGCTTCCTCCATCGCCCGTACGGCATCGACGGTCTGGTAGGCGATCGCCTCGAGCGTGGCGCGCGCGAGGTGGGCGCGACCGGTGCCGCGCGTCAGGCCGACGATCGTGCCGCGCGCGTAGGGGTCCCAGTGCGGCGAGCCGAGGCCGGTGAAGGCGGGCACGAGGTAGACGCCGTCGTTGCCGTCGAGCGAGCGCGCGAGCTCCTCGGTCTCGGCGGCGGCGCGGATGATCCCGAGCCCGTCGCGCAGCCACTGGACGGCGGCGCCGGTCACGAAGATCGCCGCCTCGAGCGCGTAGTCGACGCGGCGGTCGACGCCCCAGGCAACGGTGGTCAGCAGTCCCTCCTCCGGCGCCGGCGGCGACTCGCCCGCGTTGAGCAGCACGAAGCTGCCGGTGCCATAGGTGTTCTTGCCGAGGCCGGGCGCATGGCAACCTTGACCGTAGAGCGCTGCCTGCTGGTCGCCGGCGATCCCGGCGACCGGAACCGACCCGCCGAACTCGGACGTGGTGCCATAGACGTGCGCGCTCGGGCACGGCTCTGGGAGGCTCTCGATCGGTATCCCGAGCAGCTCGCACAGCTCCGGGTCCCAGGCCAGCTTCGCGATGTCGAACAGCAGCGTCCGCGACGCGTTCGAGTAGTCGGTCGCGTGGCGGCCGCACAGCTTGTGGACCAGCCACGAGTCGACGGTGCCGAACGCGGCCCGCGCGGGATCGACGCCGCCGTGGCGGATCAGCCACTCGATCTTCGTCCCCGAGAAGTACGGGTCGAGCACGAGCCCGGTCCGCTCGCGAACGAGGGGCTCGTGCCCGGCCGCGCGCAGCTCGTCGCAGCGGCCGGCGGTGCGACGGTCCTGCCAGACCAGCGCGCGGTGCAGCGGCTGGCCAGTCGCCCGATCCCATGCGACGACCGTCTCGCGCTGGTTGGTGATCCCGATCCCGGCAAGCGCGTGGCCGTCGACGCCGGCCGCGTCCAGCGCCTGGCGGCCGACGCGGCGCGTCACCTCCCAGATCTCGCTCGCGTCGTGCTCCACCCAACCCGGTCGCGGGAAGTGCTGGCCGAACTCGCTGTAGGCGCGACCGGCGATCCGTCCCTCCGCGTCGAAGACGAGCGCCGTCGAGCCGGTGGTGCCCTGGTCGAGCGCGAGGATCACGGGCGCATCCTACGCTGGGGTCGATCCCACGCCACGGGTATGGTGCGCGCGGCGCAGGACGGTCACGACAGTCAGAGGAGAGCACGTTGCCAAACGTCGAGGCACACATCACCGGAACGGTCTGGAAGATCGAGTGCAAGGTAGGCGACGAGGTCGAGGAGGGCGACACGGTCGCGATCCTCGAGTCGATGAAGATGGAGATGCCGGTCGAGGCCGAGGACGACGGCAAGGTCGCCGAGATCAAGTGCGCCGAGGGCCAGTCGGTCAGCGAGGGCGACGTGCTGGTGGTGCTCGAGTAGCCATGGAGCTCGCCTCCGGCAAGCTGATCCGCGACGAGCCCGCGGAGGGCGTCGTCCGCCTGCGGATCGCCAACCCCGAGCGCCGCGGCGCGCTCGACCACGAGATCCTCGACACGCTCGCCGAGACGGTCGCGGGTCTCGACGCGCGCTGCCTGGTGATCACCGGCACCGGCGACGTCTTCTCGGCCGGCTACGACCTGGGGAACCTCGAGGGCCGCGAGTTCGCCGAGAACGCCGAGAAGCTCGTCGCTCATCCGCTGCACGCCGCCCTCGAGACGCTCGAGGCCTATCGCTACCCCGTGATCGCCCAGATCAACGGTCACGCGATCGGCGGCGGCTTGGAGGTCTCGCTGACCTGCGACATCCGGATCGCCGCCCGCGGGATCAACGTCGGCATGCCACCGGCAAAGCTCGGCCTGATCTACTCGCACACCGGCCTGCGCAAGTTCCTCGACGTCTGCGGCCCGGCCAACGCCGCGGAGCTGTTCTACGTCGGCCGCAACGTCGACGCCGACCGCGGGCGCGAGATGGGCCTGCTCAACCAGGTCGTCGACCCGGCCGAGCTCGACGCCACCGTCCTCTCGATGGCCGCCGAGATCGCGGCCAACGCCCCTCTCTCACTCGCCGGCAACAAAAGCGCCCTCCGCGAAATTCGCGCCCACGCCGACGCCCTCCCTCCCGACGTCGAGCACAAGCTGATCGAGCTCCGCGAATCCTGCTTCCAGAGCGAGGACTTCCGCGAGGGCGTCCGCGCCTTCGCCGAGAAGCGGCCCCCGGTCTGGCAAGGTCGCTAGCGCCCGAGCCGTCACCCGCCTGTCGCGCTCCCGTAACCCTCAACGCCTCACCCGCGCGCCACGCCGCCGCAACATCGGCGCGTGCCCTCTCGCCACCCCTCCTTTCCCGCCGAAACCCAAGTTCTCGGCGAAAATACCGCCGAAACTCAGGGTTCGTCGTTCGGATCGGGCGATCAAGGCGTTGGCCGCAACTCAACACGGGGTGGTGACCCTGGCCCAGCTGACTGACTTAGACCTGAGCGAGCGCGCGGTAAGCGATCGGGGCGCTGCTGGACGCTTGGTCCGCCTGCATAGAGGCGTCTTCGCCGCCACCGCGCCAACGCGAATGGGACGCTGGATGGCGGCGGTGCTCGCCGTTGGCGATCTGACCGTCTTGTCACACCGATCCGCGGCGGCTCTGTGGGGGCTGATCGATGACAAGCGCACGGACGTCGACGTGACCGTTCCCAGCGACGGGACGCGCTCCCGCCCCGGCATCGTGGTCCACGGCGGCGCGACCCTCGATACCAATGACCGGACCATCCGAGATGGCATCCCGTGCACGGCTCTCCCGCGCACGCTGCTCGACCTTGCAGCCGTCGTCGACCGCCGCACGCTCCGGCGGACGATCGATCGCGCCGAGCAACTGCGCCTCTTCGACCTCACCGCGATCCATCGGCTACTGGCCCGCAGCCGCGGTCGGCGGGGCGCGCACCGCCTGAAGGCCGCCCTCGCCACCCACGCCGGCCCCACCTTCACCCGCAGCGAAGCCGAGGAGCGCTTCCTCGCGGTAATCGAACGCCACCACCTTCCCCACCCCGAGATCAACGCCTGGATACCGCTCGAGGAAGGCAGCGGCTACAGCCCTGACTTCCTCTGGCGCGCCGCCCGCCTGATCGTCGAGATCGACGGACGCGCCCACCACGCTCGCCGCTCCGCCTTCGAGCATGACCGCAAGCGCGACCGCCGCCTGGCCCTCGCCGGCTTCGAGTCCCGCCGCTACGCCGCGTCAGAGGTCTTCGAGACTCCCGATCGCGTGGCACGCGAGGTCGCCGCCTTCCTCGCCCGAGTACCTCGATAATCCCCGCATCGGCGACCGCGACGACATCACGCGCAACCGCACCGCGATCCGCTTCCTGCTCCTCGCGCTCGCGATCCCCCAGGCGCTGATCGGCCTCTGGGCCCTGCTCGCCCCAAGCTCCTTCTACGACGACTTCCCCACCGGCACCGACGGCTGGGTCAACGTGCTCGGCCCGTTCGACGAGCATCTGGTGACCGACGTCGGCGCCCTGTTCATCGCGCTCGGCTTCCTGCTCGCCTACGCCGCCGTCAACCTCAGCCGCCCGCTCGTCAACGCGGCGGCGATCGCCTGGCTGCTCTTCTCGGTCCCCCACTTCCTCTGGCACGTCGCCAATCTCGAGCCGTACGGAACCGCCGACGCGATCGGCAACACCGCGACTCTCGCGTGGACGGTGATCGGCGCCGCCCTGATCCTCTTCCTGGCCCGGCGGTCCGTCCGGGCGCAGCCCTAGCTTCCAGCCCAATCCCAATCCCCGAGGGAGATGCCATGGCCCCGCTGATCAGTAGAGAAGAAGCACTCCGTCTGGGCGAGATCGAGGATCGCGCCGAGATCGAGGCACTGATCGAGCGCGCCTGGGAGGCCCGCGTCGAGAACTTCGGCGACTCGACCGACATGTGCTCGCTGGTCAACGCGAAGTCCGGCGGCTGCGCCGAGGACTGCGGCTTCTGCGCCCAGTCGCGGTTCGCCGAGGCCGACACGCCGATGCACGCGATGATGACCCCGGAGCAGATCCTCGAGCACGCGCGCGCCGCGGAGGCCGCCGGCGCCCACCGCTTCTGCATGGTCACCCAGGGCCAGGGCCTGTCGAAGAAGGACTTCGAGAACATCCTCGAGGGTGCCAAGCTGGTCGCCGAGCAGACCAACCTCAAGCGCTGCGCCTCGATCGGCCACATGTCGGTCAAGCGCGCCAAGCAGCTCAAGGAAGCCGGCATCCAACGCGTCCACCACAACGTCGAGACCGCCGAGAGCTACTACCCGGAGGTCGCGACGACGGTCCGCTACGAGGGTCGCCTGCGGACGATCGAGGCGGTCGAGGCCGCCGGGCTGGAGACATGCGTCGGCGGCATCCTGAACCTGGGCGAGTCGCGCGAGCAGCGCGTCGAGATGGCGTTCGAGCTGGCGAAGATCGATCCGACGAGCGTGCCGATCAACATGCTCAACCCGCGCCCCGGGACGAAGTTCGGCGACCGCGACTACATGGACCCGTGGGAGGCCGTGAAGTGGATCGCGATCTTCCGGCTGATCCTTCCGAACGCGCTCTTCCGCCTCTGCGGCGGCCGCGTCGAGAACCTCGGCGAGCTGCACTCGCTGGCGGTCAAGGCCGGCATCAACGGCGTGATGATGGGCAACTTCCTGACGACGCTGGGCTCCGAGCCGGGCGACGACCGCGCGATGTTCGAGGAGCTCGGCCTCAACGTCGCGCGCCAAGACGACAACGGCGCCAACCCGCGGCCCGACAACCGCAGCGGCTGGCTCGACGGCGAGACGCCGCGCACCCCGATCGACGAGCTCGTCGACAGCCAGGAGCAGGCGCCGTTCTGGAACCCGGAGATCCAGCTGCGCCGCGTCAAGAAGGAGAAGGTGCCGCCGCGGCCCGACGGGGCGCCCAACCGGGGGCTCGAGGTAGTCCAGGTGGAAGGAGCAGCGCCATGACCGACATCGAGAGCGCGCTCGCGGACATCCGCGACCGGGGGCTCTACCGCAAGCTGCGAATGATCTCCGGACCCCAGGGGCCGCGCGTCTTGCTCGACGGGCGGCCCGTTCTGCTTCTGTGCTCGAACAACTACCTCGGACTCGCCGACCACCCGCGCGTCCGCGAAGCGGCCGCGGAGGCGGCGATGCGCTACGGCGCCGGCGCCGGCGCGTCGCGGCTCGTGTCGGGCAACATGCGCATCCACCGCCGGCTCGAGGAGCGGCTCGCCGACTTCAAGGGCTACGAGACCTCGCTGCTGTTCGGCTCCGGCTACCTCGCCAACACGGGGGTCGTCCAGGCGCTGGCGAAGCCGGGCGAGGTCGTCTTCTCCGACGCGCTCAACCACGCCAGCATCGTCGACGGCTGCCGGCTCGCCGGCGCCGATACCTTCGTCTACGACCACGGCGACGTCGACCACCTCGCCTGGGGCCTGCGCGAGGCGGAGGGCCGCGGCAGCCTGATCGTCACCGACGGCGTCTTCTCGATGGACGGCGACGTCGCGCCGCTGCCCGAGATCGTCGAGCTGGCGCGCCGCTTCGACGCCCGCGTGATGGTCGACGACGCCCACGGCACCGGCACGATCGGTCCCGACGGCCGCGGCTCGGTCGCGGCGGCCGGGCTCGAGGACGAAATCGACGTGCTCGTCGGCACCCTCGGCAAGTCGCTCGGCTCCTACGGCGCCTACGTCTGCTGCGACCGGCCGATGGCGAAGTACCTCGTCAACACGGCGCGGACGCTGATCTTCTCGACCGCGCTGGCGCCGCCGCAGGTCGCCGCCGCGATGGCGGCGCTCGAGCTGCTGCGCGAGGAGCCGCGCCGTGTCGAGCGCCTGCAGCGCAACTCGCGCATCCTGCGCGAGGCGCTCGCCGACGAGGGCCTGCCGACGAGCGCTAGCGACAGTCCGATCGTCCCGGTGATCGTCGGCGACGCCGACGCCGCGGTATCGGCCAGCGAGCGTGCGCTCGAGCGTGGCGTCTTCGCCCAAGCGATCCGTCCCCCGACCGTCCCCGACGGCTCGTCGCGACTACGGCTGACCGTGATGGCCTCGCACACCAAGGCCGAGCTGCGCGACGCCGCCAAGGTCGTCGCCAAAGCCGTCCCCGAGGCGGCGCGCAAGGCCGCCGCCCGACGCGCGCTCGACGCCGAGGCCGCGGCCGCGGCCGCCGGCGGCCGCGTCTTCGACCGCCTCGCCGACGCGGCCTAGCCACCCGCCCGCGTGCGCGGCCTCTTCGTAACCGGCACCGACACCGGCGTCGGCAAGACCGTCGTCGCCGCCGCGATCTGCGCCGCGCTCGCCGCCCGCGGCGAGCGCGTAGCCGCCTTCAAGCCAGTCGTCACCGGCACCGAGGACGATCCCGGCGACTGGCCACCCGACCACGAGCTGCTGGCCGCATCCGCCAACGCCGGCCAGACCCCCACCGACATCACGCCCATCACCTTCAGCCCGCCCGTATCGCCCCACTACGCCGCCCAGCTCGCCCAAACCACGATCGACCCCGCCCATCTGCTCACCGCCGCCAACACCGCAGCAAGGCTCGCCAAAGCCACCACCCCCGCCAAGCCCACAGGAAGCACCACCCCCGCCGAATCAGCGGCGGCGGGGGGATGGCCGAGTAGCGATTCCCAAGCGGATCGGCCATCCCCCCGCCGCCGCGTACCACGGCAACCCGGAGCGCTCATCTGCGAGGGCGTCGGCGGCCTCCTAGTGCCACTGACGCTCGCCTACTCCGTCCGCGACCTCGCCGTCGACCTCGCCCTGCCCCTCGTCATCGTCGCCCGCACCGGACTAGGCACGATCAACCACACCCTGCTCACCGTCGACGCCGCCCGCGGCGCCGGCCTCCACGTCGCCGGAATCGTGCTGACACCCTGGCCCGCCTACCCTGAGCCGATCGAGCAGTCCAACCGCGCGACGATCGAGCGGCTGAGCGGCGTCGCGGTCAGCGGCCTACCGCCGACCACCCCACCCACGCTCGCCGCGGCCGGAGGAGCCCTCCCGCTCGACGACTGGCTGTAGCCTGCTCCCCGGGAGGAACCGTGCGCCGCTTTCTGATCATCGCCCTGTCGCTGCTCGCCGTGCTCGCGGTGCTGCTGGTCGTCAACGCCGTGATCGTCGGCAACGAGACCAAGGCCGCCAGCGCCGAGGGCGCCAGCCGCGTACTCGACCTCCCCGGCGGCGACCTGCACGTCACCGACCGCGGTCCGCGCGACGCCCCCACGATCCTGCTCGTCCACTGCTACACCTGCTCGATCGACTACTGGCAGCGGCTCGCACCGCTGCTGGTCCGCGACCACCGCGTGATCGCCGTCGACCTGCTCGGCCACGGCAGCTCCGAGATGGCAGACGACGGCTACTCGATGGAGCACCAAGCCGACACGATCGCCGAGGCGCTCGACGCGCTAGACGCGAAGCCGGTGCTCGCCGTCGGCCAGTCGCTCGGCGGCCCGGTCAGCACCGCACTCGCCCAGCGCCACCCCGACAAGGTGCGCGGGCTGGTGATCATGGACTCGTCGTCGCAGACCAAGTACGTCGACCTGCCGCTGACGGCGAAGCTCGCCCGGATGCCCGTCATCGGTCCCGCGCTGAAGCAGGTCGCCCCCGACAGCACGATCCACAAGGAGCTCAGCAAGGCCTTCCACGAGGGCTTCGAGTTCCCCGACTCCTTCGTCGACGACGTCAAGGCGATGACCTACACCTCCTTCGCCGAGTCCTACGAGGGCGGCCGCGACTTCACCGAGGCCGACCGCCTCGACGACCGCATTGCGTCGACCCGCCTACCGGTCACCGTGATCTTCGGCGCCGACGACCGCATCGTGAACCCCGAGTCCGCCGACGACTACCGCGACATCCCCGGCGCCAAGGTCGTCGTCCTGCCCGGCATCGGCCACACCCCGCAGATGGAGGCCCCGGCCCGCTCCGCCGCCCTCGTCCTTGCGCAGGACAGAGAATCACCAGCGAGGCCGTGAGCGTTCTGGGCGAGGACGCAGGGAGCGTGGTGTGCGCCAGCACACGAGCGACCGAGGACGTCGCCCAGGGCGTTCACGGGCCGCTGGCGTAGTCCACGATCGACTTGTCGATCAGCCACTCCACCGGCGCGTGGTCGTCGGTGTAGATCTCGCCGCCGGTCAGCGGCGGGCCCGAGCGAGCGGCGGCGGCCAACCCCGCAGTGCGCAGATCGAGCGGGAGCCCGTCGACGGCGCCGCTCAGCCGCTCCACCGATAGCGGCCCCTCTCCAGCCACCACCAGCGAGTTCGTCTCGTCGAACGGGTAGCGCACGACGTTCCGGAACGCCGCCCCGATCGTCGCCGTCAGCACCTGCTCGAGATCGTCCTGATCCTCCGGATGGCCGATGTTGATCACGATCACGCCGCCCGGCGCGAGCCGCTCGCGGCAGAGCTCGAAGAACTCGCGCGTCGACAGGTAGAAGGGGATGTAGGGCTGGCGGTAGGCGTCGATCGCGATCACGTCGTAGCGCGTGTCGGTCGTGCGCAGGAACGGCCGCGCGTCCTCGTGGTGGAGCGCCAGCCGCGGCCCCTCCTCCAGGCCGAAGTACTCCTTCCCGATGTCTGACAGCTCGGCATCGATCTCGACCCCGTCGACCCGCACGCGCGGGAACAGCTCCGCATACGCCCGCGCCATCGTCCCGGCGGCGTTGCCGAGGATCGCCACCCGCCGCGGCGACTCCGTCAGCCCGGCGAACGGCGCGACCAGCATCCCGTCCCAGTAGCCGCCGGTCAGCACCGTCCCCGGCCGCCACAGCGAGTGCAGCGCCTGGCCCTCGTTGAGCTCGAGCACCCGGCTGCCGTCGTCGCGCTCGACCACCCGAGCGTACTGGTACTCGGTGTCGGCCTCGTGGATCACCTCGCCGTTGCCCGCGTCGGCCTTCAGCGTCCCGACCGGCATCGCCATCAGCGCGACGATCGCCACCGGGACCGCCGCCGCGAGGTAGCGCCGGCGGCCCGCCCACAGCCCGGGCAGCGCGACGACGGCGATCGCCAGCGCGAAGAAGAGGAAGGCCCGCCGCGTCCCGACGAGCGGGATCAGCAGCAGCGACGACATCAGCGTCCCGACCAGGCTGCCGGCCGTCGAGATGGCGTAGAGGCGGCCCGACACCCGGCCGGCCTCCTCGAGCGTCGTCACGCTGAGCCGGATCGCGTATGGCGCGACTGCCCCGAGCAGCAGCACCGGAACCGCGACCAGGCCGAGCACGGCCAGCAGCGACCCCAGGAAGGCCCCGGCGGAGACCGAGTCGAGCGCGTCGACCGCGACGTCGAGCAGCGGGTTGGCGACGAACGGCACCAGCGCGAGCAGCCCCGCCGCGACCAGCGCCAGCAGGCAGAGCGAGCGCATGTCCGGCCGGCGATCCGCCAGCCGCCCACCGAGCCAGTAGCCAACCGACAGCGCGACCAGCACGACGCCGATCGTGTTCGCCCAGACGACCGTCGACGCGCCGAAGTACGGCGCGAGCAGCCTGACGGCAGCGATCTCGGCTCCCAACGAGCCCATGCCGACCGCGAAGACGAGCAGTGGCAGCGGCGGCATTCGAACCGTGACGATAGCTAGGATCGGCGGCCGTGAGCGCGACCCCGCAAGTCGACCACGACGCCCTCGTCGCCGCCGACCGCGCCCACCTCTGGCACCCGTTCACCCAGCAGCGCGACTGGGCCGGCGAGGAGCCCGTGATCGTCGAGCGCGCCGAGGGCACCGACCTGATCGACACCCACGGCCGCCGCTACATCGACGGCGTCTCGTCGCTGTGGTGCAACGTCCACGGCCACCGCCAGCCACGGATCGACGCGGCGATCCGCGACCAGCTCGACCGCGTCGCCCACTCGACGATGCTCGGCCTCTCGCATCCGCCGGCGATCGAGCTGGCCCGCCGCCTGGTCGAGATCGCACCGCCCGGCCTGACGCGCGTCTTCTACTCGGACAGCGGATCGACCGCGACCGAGATCGCGCTCAAGATGGCCTTCCAGTACTGGCGCCAGCAGGGCGACGAGCGCCGCACCCGCTTCATCTCGCTGCGCGAGGCCTACCACGGCGACACGATCGGCTCGGTGTCGGTCGGCGGCATCGACCTCTTCCACGCCACCTACCGCCCGCTGCTCTTCGACACGCTCTCGGCCGAGCCCGGCGACATCGCCGACCTGCGCCGCCTCTTCGAGGCCCATCCCGGCGAGATCGCCGCCGTGATCGTCGAGCCGCTCGTCCAGGGCGCGGCCGGCATGATCGTCCACCCGCGGGGCTATCTGCGCGCCGTCCGCGAGCTGTGCGACGAGCACGACACGCTGCTGATCTGCGACGAGGTCGCCGTCGGCTTCGGCCGCACCGGTCGCATGTGGGCCTGCGAGCACGAGGACGTCGCCCCCGACCTGATGTGCGTCGCCAAGGGCCTCACCGGCGGCTACCTCCCACTCGCCGCCACGCTCGCCACCGAGCGCATCTACGACGGCTTCCTCGGCGCCCACACCGACTACCGCACCTTCTTCCACGGCCACACCTACACCGGCAACCCGCTCGCCTGCGCCGCCGCCCTCGCCACCCTCGACGTCTTCGAGGAGGACCGCACGCTCGAGCAGCTCCAGCCGAAGATCGACCTCCTGGCGCAACTGCTCGAGCCGATCGCCGGCCGCCCCGACGTCGCCGAGATCCGCCGCCGCGGCTTCATGACCGGCATCGAGCTCGACGCGGACCGCTACCCGCCGGAGCTCAAGATCGGCCACCGCGTGACCCTCGAGGCACGCAAGCGCGGCGCCATCGTCCGCCCGCTCGGCAACGTCGTCGTCCTGATGCCCCCACTCGCCATCTCCGAGGACGACCTCACCCGCCTAGTGGGGATCGCCGCCGACTCGATCGAAGCGGCGACGGCAACGGTCCCTCAGCCCTCGTAGGGCTCGAAGTCCTTCTTCCTGGCGCCGCAGACCGGGCAGTACCAGTCGGCGGGGATGTCCTCGAAGGCGGTCCCGGCGGGGATGCCGCCGTCGGGGTCGCCCTGCTCTGGGTCGTAGATGAAGCCGCACGAGATGCAGATCCACTGCTGCACGGTGACTGTCTCGCTCATCGGTCGAAATCTAGCGCCGGAGGTTGGGTTACGCTGCCGCGATGGACATCGACCGCCCGGCTCCCGGTGAGGACCTGAACACCGGTGAGGCGACCGTGCCGCGCGGGTCGGCCACGCTGATCCTGCTGCGCGACACCGACGAGAGTCCCGAGGTGCTGCTCGTCCAGCGCAACCCCGAGCAGAGGTTCATGGGCGGCGCCTGGGTCTTCCCCGGCGGCGCCACCGCCCCCGAGGACGACGACGAGCGCATGACGGCGGTGCGCGAGCTCGAGGAGGAGGCCGGCATCGAGCTCTCCGACAGCCACGAGATCGTCCGCTTCTCGCGCTGGATCACCCCGGCCCAGGTGAAGACCCGCTTCGACACCCACTTCTTCGTCGCCGAGGCGCCGGAGGACCCCGAGCCGACCGTCGACGGCAGCGAGTGCGTCGACTGGCGCTGGATCACGCCGCGCGGCGCGCTCGAGCTGCACCGCGACGAGGAGCTGATGCTCGTCTTCCCGACGATCAAGCACCTGGAGCAGCTCGCCCGCTTCCGCACCGTCTCCGACGTCCTGGAGCACGCGCGCGCCAGCCGGGTCCTGCCGGTCGAGCCGCGGGTCCTGGTCGACGGCGGCGTCGCCACGGTCCTGCTGCCGGGTGAGGAGGGCTACGACGATGGCGAGGCGTAGCCGCAACTCGAAACCATGACGCGGGTTCCAGGGTGACGATGCGACGCAGCCTGACGATCCTGACGTTGGCCGCATGCCTGGCGACAGCCGGCGCGACCGTCGCGGTGGCGGCTTCGCTGATCGGCACGCCCGGCGACGACACGCTGACCGCTACGGCCGCCGGCGACGAGCTCTACGGCGAGGCAGGCAACGACACGCTCACGGCCTTCGCCGGCGGCGCCTACATCGAGGGCGGCCCGGGCAACGACCGCGTCTTCGGCGCTGGCGGCGCCGACCTGATCATCGCCGGAACCGGCGACGACCGGATCGACAGCGGCCCCGGCGACGACAACGTCTACGCGGGCGCCGGCAACGACGAGGCGATCGGCGGCGCCGGCAACGACACGCTGCTCGGCCAGGGCGGCGACGACCGTCTGTTCGGCGGCCCCGGGCGCGACACGCTGCGGCTCAGCGCGGGCACGAACTTCGCCGACGGCGGATCGGGGCGCGACAGCATCATGGCCAACGGCGGCCGGTCGACGATCATCGGCGGCCCGGGCAACGACACGGTCGTCGCGACCAACGGCGCCTTCGTGGTGCGCGGCAGCTCAGGCAAGGACCGGATCCGCACCGGCGACGACTCCGACGACGTCTCGGGCGGCGGCGACGCCGACGGGATCGCCACCGGGGGCGGCGACGACACGATCGACGCCCGCGACCACACCCGCGATCGCGTCTACTGCGGCAGCGGCAGCGACACCGTCTATGCCGACCAGATCGACATCCTGCGCGGCTGCGAGAAGATCGTCTTCGACCTGCCGCCGTTCAAGCGCGGCGGATAGCGATCGCCGTGCGTACCGCGGCTCCGCGGTTGGCCGCGCCGTCGGTCGGCGCGACGACGAGCCGGTAGCCACCGGCCTTCAGCGCCCTGCCACGCAGCCGGCCGTTGAAGCGAATCTGGTTCGCGCCCTCCACGCCCGGCTTCGTCAGTCCGCCCTTCATGGTCCTCCAACGCACGCAGCGCCCGCGCTTGCGCTTGCGCTTGCCGGCACGCTTCGCGCACCGCTCCACGGACAGTCGCACGCTCGCCGCCTCGCTGAGCGCGAACGAGACGTCCGTGCCCCGCTTCGGCTTCTTCTTCGTCGCCGCCTTGAACCGCTTCGGCTTGGCCTTCAGCTTCGACAGCACCGGCTTCTGCCGGTCGCGCACCGTCAGCTTCGCCACGCCCGTCCGCGTCTGGCCGTTCTCCAGCCGCCCGGTCAGCGTCACGTCGAAGACACCCGGCCCCGCCTCCTTCGGGATCGCCACCGGAACCGTCACCCGCGTGTCCGACCCGTTCGAAAGCACTGTGCTAGCCACGCTCGGAGTCACCGATCCGGCCCCCGGAAGCACCGTCGTCGCGCTCAGCGCCGCGGTCAGCCCAGCCGGCAGCGCCCCCGCCCCGCGCACGTTGAACGGCAGCGAAACCGTCTGCCCCGGGCTCGCCGTCGCCTTGCCCGCCAGCACCCCGAAGTCGCGGGTCGGAAAGGCCAGGTCGGATCCCGCCTGGTTGAACCCCGGCCCGGGTGCCGGCGAATCTATGCAGATCGTCTCGCCGGAAAACCCGCTTGGCGTAGTCGCGAATGGACTGTCGCCGCACTCGACGGCCCGCGATGCGGGGAGGTCCGCATCGACCAAGCGCGCGCCCACGACCGGACGCACCGCTAGCGAACCGATGAACGGCGACCCGTCAGGGGGGCGTGGGAGGCCGATGTCGATTGCGACCTGGGCATTTTGCGTACCTGTCCCATCAGGGCCGTCGGTGAAGTCATAGACGTCGGATAGGTAGCCCTGCCACCGCGATCCAGGCGCCGGCGGCAAAGCTGCCTGCAACTCGGCCTCGTAGGTGGCGTTGCGCCTGAGCACGATCGACCCGATCGCTGGTGGAACAGGACCGGGTGTCACCGAGACCGTCTCGGGAGCAGTGGCCCCAACTGGTATTCGCAGCGCAAGCAAGAGCTGCCTCGGCGCAGCTGCGCCCCCAGCCCCCTCGAAGGCGAACATCCCGCTGTTGCCCATGTCCGGACAGCCTGGGTGATCCTCGTTTCCCCCCGCTCCATCGGTCAGTCCAGAGGCGCAGACGGTGAAGCTCACTCGCAGCTCCCCGACGATCTCCTGCTGACTGCCCGAGGGCACGCCCTGGATCGACACACACCCGCCGAGCACCACCCCGCTAACCAACAGCGCCATCAGTGTTCCAAGTCGCTTCAGCATCCGCAGCAGGCTAGCGCCCCAGCCGACTGTCTTCGTCGAGGTGGCGGACATTGCTCCGGAGACGATTCCCAAGTCTCCGGAGCAATGTCCGCCATCTCGACAACCACCACCGCCCCAGGCCGGTACCCTGGCCTTCGTGACCACCGGAGCGACCTTGGAGACCGAGCCGGCTCGTCCCGCCCCCGGCCCGGACGACATCCAGCCGACCGCGAACGAGACGCTGGACCGCTTCCTGACCGGCACGATCACCGTCCTGCCGTTCATCGGGCTGTTCCTCGTCGGCTGGCAGCTGTGGGACGACGCGCTCAACTGGAGCGACATCGTCGTGTTCGCGATCGTCTACCCGATCTGCGGGCTCGGCATCACGGTCGGCTTCCACCGCCTGCTGACCCACCGCGCCTTCAAGACGAAGCCCTGGCTGCGCTTCACCTTCGCGGCGATGGGCTCGATGGCGATCGAGGGCCCGGTGATCTCCTGGGTCGCCGACCACCGCAAGCATCATGCCTTCGCCGACCAGCCGGGCGACCCGCACAGCCCGCACGTCGACCACGGCCACGGCCTCGAGGGCGCGCTGCGCGGCCTCTTCCACGCCCACGTCGGCTGGCTGTTCATCCATACCGACCGCGCGAACAAGGAGCGCTACGCGCCCGACCTGATGAAGGACCCGGTTGTCGCGTACGTCGACCGCACGTTCTTCATCTGGGTGCTGGTCGGCCTGGCGCTCCCGTTCCTGCTCGGCTGGGCGATCGGCGGCACGCTGCTCGCCGGCCTGACCGGCCTGCTCTGGGGCGGCCTGGTGCGGATGCTCGTGCTGCACCACGTCACCTACAGCATCAACTCGCTCTGCCACTTCTTCGGCCGGCGCGACTACCCGACCGACGACGAGTCGCGCAACCTGGCCTGGCTCGCCCCGCTGTCGTTCGGCGAGTCGTGGCACAACAACCACCACGCCTTCCCGACCTCCGCCCACCACGGCCTGCGCTGGTGGGAGGTCGACTTCTCGGCGATGGTCATCCGCGGCCTCGAGAAGGTAGGCCTCGCCTGGGACGTCCAGCGCCCGTCAGACGAGCGGATGGCGGCCAAAGCTCAAAGCCATTAGGCTTCCGCCGCCCCGATGAAGCTCTCAGTTCCAAAGGAGTCCGCCCCGGGCGAGACACGTGTCGCCATCGTCCCCGAGGTGGTCAAGAAGCTGACCGCCGGCGGGATCGAGGTCGTCGTCGAGCCGGGTGCCGGCGCGGCAGCGAACATCCTCGACGCCGCGCTCGCCGACGCTGGCGCCAAGCTGGAGGCCGGCGCTGGCTTCTCCGGTGACGTCGTAGCCAAGGTCCAGCCGCCGAACGCCGAGGAGATCGGCCGCCTTCGTCACGGCTCGGCGCTGATCGCCTACCTGCAGCCGCTGACCAATGGCAACGTCGCCAAGGGTCTCGCCGACGCCGGCGTGACGGCCTTCGCAATGGAGGCCGTGCCGCGCATCACCCGCGCCCAGTCGATGGACGCTCTCTCTTCGCAGGCCACCGTCGCGGGCTACCGCGCCGCTCTGATCTCCGCCCAGGAGCTCGGCCGCTTCTTTCCGATGCTCACGACCGCCGCCGGCACGATCCGCCCGGCCAAGGTGCTGGTGCTCGGCGCCGGCGTCGCCGGTCTGCAGGCAATCGCGACCGCGCGCCGCCTTGGCGCCGTCGTCTCCGCCTTCGACGTCCGCTCCGCCGTCAAGGAGCAGATCGAGTCGCTAGGAGCGCGCTTCGTCGAGCTCGACATCGGCCTCGAGGACGCCGAGGACGCCGGCGGCTACGCCCGCGCCCTCACCGACGAGGAGCAGCAGCGCCAGCGCGAGGCGCTCGCCGACGTCATCGCCCAGATGGACATCGTCATCTCGACCGCCGCGGTACCGGGTCGCAAGGCGCCGCTGCTGATCATCGAGGACGCCGTCGAGCGGATGCCCGCCGGCGCCGTGATCGTCGATCTCGCGGCCGAGACCGGCGGCAATTGCGAGCTGACCGAGCCCGCCACGACCGTCATCCGCCACGACGTGAAGATCGTCGGCACCGAGAACCTGCCGGCGACGATGCCCGATCACGCTTCCCAGCTCTACTCGAAGAACATCCAGTCGCTGCTCGGGCTGATGGTCGACGAGGAGGGCAACTTCAAGCTCGACTTCGACGACGAGGTGATCGCCGGCGCCTGCATCGTGCGCGACGGCGAGATCGTGCACGAGGGCGCCAAGGCAGCCGCCGGCGCTCCAGCGGCATAAGGAGAGCCAATGGATCTGATCACTGAGATAACCATCCTCGTCTTGGCCGCTTTCGTCGGCTTCGAGGTCATCTCGAAGGTGCCGAACACGCTGCACACGCCGCTGATGTCGGCGACCAACGCGATCCATGGCATCGTGGTGCTCGGCGGCATCCTGGTGATCGGATCGGCCGACGGCTTCTTCAGCAAGACCATCCTCGTGATCGCGATCGCCTTCGGCACGATCAACGTCGTCGGCGGCTTCCTCGTCACCGACCGGATGCTCGAGATGTTCAAGAAGCGCCCTGAGCCGAAGAAGCAGGTCGCCGAGGCCGCGGAGGCCTCGAAGTGATCCTTCCCGTAGCCAGCTTCCTGACCGACCAGGACTTCATCAACGTCCTGTACATCGTCGCCTTCTCGCTGTTCATCATCGGCATGCAGCGGCTGACCAAGCCGTCGACGGCGCGCCAGGGCAACATGATCGCCGCGGTCGGCATGGGCTTCGCGGTGCTCGGCGCCCTGCTCACGCCCTCGACCGGCGACTACGGCCTGATTGCGCTCGGCGTCGCGATCGGCGTGATCGTCGGCGTACCGGCGGCACGCCAGGTGAAGATGACGGCGATGCCGCAGATGGTGGCGCTGTTCAACGGCGTCGGCGGCGGCGCGGTCGCGCTGATCTCCTGGGCCGAGTACCGCCACTACCTCGACCTCGGCGGCAACCCGCCGCTCGAGACGCTGATCCCGATCCTCTTCGCCGCGATCATCGGCTCGATCTCCTTCTGGGGCTCGAACGTCGCGTTCGGCAAGCTGCAGGAGATCCTCCCCGGCAAGCCGATCGTCGTTCCCGGCCAGCAGATCGTCAACGGCCTGCTGCTGCTCGCGGCGGTCGCCGCGGCGATCGCGATCGCCTCCGGCTCCGAGTCCGAGGGCCTGTTCATCCTGATCCTCGTAGCCGCCGCGATCCTCGGCAACATGGTCGTGCTGCCGATCGGCGGCGCCGACATGCCGGTCGTGATCTCGCTGCTCAACGCGCTCACCGGCCTCTCCGCGGCCGCCGCGGGCATCGCGCTCGACAACACCGCGCTGATCGTGGGCGGCATCATCGTCGGCGCCTCGGGCACGATCCTCACCAAGCTGATGGCCGAGGCGATGAACCGCTCGATCCCGAGCATCGTCGCCGGCGGCTTCGGCGGCGCCACCGCGATCTCCAGCACCGGCGACGACGGCGAGGAGAAGTCCTATACGTCGACCGACGCCGCCGACGTCGCGATCCAGCTCGCCTACGCGAGCAAGGTCGTCGTCGCGCCCGGCTACGGCATGGCCGTCGCCCAGGCCCAGCACACCGTCCGCGAGCTCGCCGACGAGCTCGAGAGGCGCGGCGTCGAGGTCCTCTACGCGATCCACCCGGTCGCCGGCCGCATGCCCGGCCACATGAACGTCCTGCTCGCCGAGGCCGACGTGCCGTACGACGCGCTCAAGGAGATGGACGAGATCAACCCGGAGTTCCCGCAGGTCGACGTGACGCTCGTCATCGGCGCGAACGACGTGACCAACCCGGCGGCGCGCACCGACCAGGGCAGCCCGATCTACGGCATGCCGATCCTCGACGTCGACAAGTCCGGCACCGTGATCGTGCTCAAGCGCTCGATGAACACCGGCTTCGCCGGCATCGACAACCCCCTCTTCTACAACGACAACACGTCGTTGCTCTTCGGCGACGCGAAGGCCTCCGTGGCCGACGTGCTCACCGAGATCAAAGAGGTCTAGTCGCGGCTGGGCGACCTCACTAGGGTTTCCGCCATGGCATCGCTAGAGCACCTTCAAGAGGACGTATCCCCCGAGGAGGTCCGCCGCCTGCTCGACGAGGGCGCGGTCGACCTGATCGACGTCCGCGAGCCCTACGAGCACGAGGCCGGCCGGATCGAGGGCGCGATCCACGTCGAGATCCCCAACCTCACCGCCGCCGCGGCCCAGCTCGACCAGGAGCGCCCGATCGTCTTCTACTGCCGCTCCGGCGCCCGCTCGGCCATGACCACGCAGGCGTTCCGCGCCAGCGGCTTCCAGGCCTTCAACCTGACCGGCGGACTGCTCGCCTGGGTCGCCAAGGGCCTCCCGATCGTCCCCGACGACGGCAAGGTCGCGGATCACTAGTCCGTGCTGAGCAACTGTCCCGCGTACGGGCCCCGGCCGGTCAGGCAGGCGGCGCCGCAGCGCGCCGCGAGCTGGACAGCCTCGGCCGGCGTCATGCCAGCACCGAGCGCGTAGGTGAGCCCGGCGGCGAACGAGTCGCCGCAGCCGTACGCGTCCTCGACCGGACCGGGCAGCGGTGTCGCCGCCCACTCGCCACGCGCCCCGTCAGCCGTCTCCCAGCTCCCGCCGGCCGCGCCCGCCGTGCGGACCACAAGCGCCGGCTCGCTCGGTAGATCGCCTGGCTCGTAGGCCTCGCCGAGATCGTTCGCGCTCGCCACGAGCGCGTCCAGTGCGACACCCGCCTCGGCCAGCGCCGGCAGCGCCCGCGCCGTCCCCACCAGCACCTTCGCCCGCCGCGCATGGCGGACCGCCGCCACATCGCCGGCCGTGAGATAGACGGCGTCGCAGCCCGCCACCTCCTCCCACGGCAGATCGTCGTCGCCATGCGGACCGAGCCGGTCGCCGATCACGGTGATCGTCCGCTCGCCGCGCGCGTCGATATGGACGAACCCACGCCGCTGCGCCACCGGCCGCCACGCCGCCTCGACCCGGAGCCCACCCGGCAGCTCAGCGAGCGTCGTCGCGGCATGACGCCCCAACGCATCGTCGCCCAACGCCGTCAAGAACAGCCCTCCACCCCCCAGCTTCGCGAGCTGCACCGCGGCCACCGCGCCACCGCCACCCGGCTCCTCCCAGACCTCAGACGCATGCACGATCGCCCCACCCGCCGGCACATCCGGCACCCGCGCGAACTCGATCCACTCCACATGCCCCACCACACCCACTCGCATAAAGCGGAGTTTCACACCAACGCTCGAGTCGAGGGGAATCGTCCCCCCAGCAGCGGTTCCCAAGCGGATGGGGGAACGATTCCCCTCGACCCCACCCCTGACGCCCCAGCCGATACGGTCGCACTCGCATGCCGATCGATGATCCCCTCAGAATCAACACCACCCTCGCCATCCCCCTAGCCGAGATCGAGCTCCGCGCCAGCCGCTCCTCCGGGCCCGGCGGCCAGCACGCCAACGTAACCGCATCGCGGATCGAGGCCGTCTTCGACGTAGCCGCGTCCGAGTCGCTGAGCGACTCCCAGCGCGAGCGCCTCTCCACCCGCCTCGGCCCACGCGTCACCGCAATCGCCCAGGACACCCGCAGTCAGACGCGCAACCGCGAGCTCGCGCTCGAGCGGCTGCGCGAGCGCCTCGCCGCCGCGCTAGTAACCCAGCGCCCGCGCCGCAACACCAAGCCCTCACGCGGCGCCCGCGAGCGCCGGCTCACGCAGAAGAAGCAACGCGGCGGGATCAAGCGCAACCGCCAGCGCCCAACCAGCGACGACTAGGGGCTAGGGGCTACTGCCCCGCCGCCGCCAGCGTCGGGCGCGGGGGTCGGCGTCGGCGCAGGCGTCGGAGTGGCGCCGCCGCCGGAGGTGCCGCCGCCGGTGTCGGGCGTCACCGCTCCGCCGCCGGTGTCGGGAGCCACGGTGCCGCCGCCGGTCGTGCCGCCCGTCGAAGGCGCCGGGGTCGGCGTCGTCGACGTGTCGGTCTCGTCGTCGGTGGTCGTGCCCGTCGTCGTGTCGAGGTTGTCGGGCGTCGTCGGGATGCTCAGGTCGAGCTGCGACCCCGAGGAGCTCGCGTCGTCGCCTCCACCGCCCGCGACTAGCGCGATCACGACGATCAAGGCGATCGCCGCTCCCGCGGCCGCGACCAGGCGGCGCCGCATGTAGACGGAGTGGTCGTCGGGCCCGCGGCGGCCACCGCCACCACCGGACCGCATCTGGCGTGTCGGCTCGTCGTGCACGTGCGCGAAGGTAGCAGGCGGACCGGCGCTAGAGGCCCGGCACGCTGCGCACCGCGAATCCGGCGGTCGAGCGCGGCTCCTGCTGCCAGCGCGTGCCGGCCCGGCCCTGGCCGCTCGTGTCGAAGCGCAGGCCGGCCACGATCATGAAGATGTGGCCCGCATTGGCGTAGATCGTGATCCACTCGCCGGGCCCCGACGCGCCCCAGTCCACGAAGCCACCCGAGGTCATCGGCGCCTTCAGCAAGCCCGCGCCGGCGAGCGCGAACGAGACCGATCCCGAGCAGTCGTAGCCGTTGTCGCGCCAGGCGCCGTGGCCGCCACCCCACTTGTAGGGGAACTTGGCGATCGCGTTGCCCGCCTGGATCACGCGCTTGACCGGCTCCGGAGCGTCGTCGGGAGCGACGGCGGTGCCGTCGGGCAGCACGCGCGCCGTCGGCCCTGTCTGGAGGAACGCGGTCGTGCCGAGGAAGCGCTTGAACTTCGACAGCTCGGCGCGCGCCTGACGCAGCTCGGCCCGCACCTCGTCGTCGCTGGGAGCGCCGGGGCTGATGCCGTCGGCCGGAGAGGCGCCAGCGCTCGACGGCGCGCTGTCGGCGCCTGCGCCGCGCAGCTCCACGGCCTGGCCGCCGCCCTTCGAGTCCTCGGCGGCCGCCCGGCGAACGGCTTCCGCATCGACGGAGTCGGGCGTCAGAACGACCTCGGCAGGTCCCGCGCCTTCTCCCGCGGTGGCGTCGCCGGATCCGCTGCCGGCGCCACAGCCCGCGACCGCCAGCGCGCAGAGCGCCACAGCCGTCAGAGCGCCTGTCGTAGCCGGGGCTCGCACCACTAACAAGCTAGCGTCGCTGCCCGTCCCGCGCGCCGTCTGCGAGGATCGTGGTCATGAGTGACCGTCGCGAGATCGATCTGCCCGAGGACCCGACCGGGATCGACCAGCCGCACGACGTGCTGGCGGCCGAGGAGTTCGCCATGCCGGCGCGTTCCGCTGGCGACATCCCGCCGGACCCGACCGGCATCCAGGAGCCGCACGACGTGCTGGCGGCCGAGGAGTTCCCGGTTCCCGGCGCGGGCGTCGACCACGACGCCGACGGCTTCATCGACCCGCGCAGCCTGATCCCCGGCGTGCTGGCGGTCATCGCCGTGCTGCTCCTGCTGCGCCGCCGTCGCCGCCGCGCCGGCATCGACCTCTAGTTCGATGCCGGACGAGCTTTCGCCCAAGAGCCGGATCAAGATTGTCGTCGACCGTGGTCTCTGCATCGGCTCAGGCGACTGCGTCGACAGCGCACCGAAGGTCTTCGAGCTCGACTCCGAGGACAAGGCGCGCGTGATCGACCCCGACGGCGATCCGCTCGACATGGTCGTCGACGCGGGGATGAACTGCCCCGTCACCGCCATCTTCGTAGACGGCGAAGACGGCCCTATCTACCCGTAGCGCGCCGCCAGAAGCTGGTGCGCATCGCCGCGCCCGCGCGGCTGAGCCCGATGTGGATGTGGTCGCGGTGGGCGAGCGTCGGCGAGACGCCCTTGCGGCGCTTGCCGCGATCGGTGAAGCAGACCGAGTAGTCGTCCATGCCGCCCGAGCCCGACCACCACGAGCGGCAGTCCCAGATGATCTCCTGAACCCCCATCCGCCGGGCGAGCGCGTGCTCGTTGCCTGCGCGGTCGGTCGCGAGCAGCAGGCTGATCAGCTTGCGCGCGGCGCGCCGGTCGGTCGGATCGGTGACGTCGAGGTGCCAGTCGATCGCCCGTCCCTCGGCGTGCAGGCTGTAGTGGCGGCCCGACAGCTTCTCGCAGCGCATGGTTCCCCACGACATCCCGCGAACGTGCAGGCCAAGCCAGTTCTCCAGCGCCAGCATCCCCTTCGGCGGCCTGCTCCGGCAGCCGGTCGCGTGGTCGTAGCGGTAGTCGTCGATCGGCGTGGCGGCCATGCGATCGGCCGGATTGCCCTCGAGCGGCTGCGGCGGTGCGGCGTTCGCCTGGGCGGCGCCGGCAGCGGCGGCGAGGATGAAGACGAGGCAGGCGAGCGCGACGAGACGGGCGGGCACTCACCTCTTATCGGCAACTACCGCCCGCGACCGTAGAGCAGCTTGAAGAACCGCCTGATCAGCGCCGCCGACCGCTTCGAGTACGGGAACATGAAGATCTCGCGCTTCATCCCGAACCGGCTGACGACCGAGGACTGCTGCCGTGCGTACTTGCGGATGCCGTCGGCGCCGTGGCGGGTTCCGAGCCCAGAATCCTTCCAGCCGCCCATCGGCAGCTCGAGCGCGACGTAGCTGAGGTGGTGCTCGTTGACGTTCGCGACCCCGGAGTCGATCCGGCTGGCGATCTGCTCGCCCCGCGTCGTGTCCTTGGTCCAGACCGAGGCCTGGAGGCCGTACGGCGAGTCGTTGGCGAGCCGCAGCGCCTCCTCGGCGTCGCGCACCTTCATGATCGGCAGCGTCGGGCCGAAGGTCTCCTTGGTCATGCAGTCCATCGAGTGGTCGACGTCGAGCAGAACCGTCGGCTCGAAGAAGCGCCCGGTCCCCTCGGCCAGCTTGCCGCCCACCGCGACAGTCGCGCCCTTGGCGAGCGCGTCCTCGACGTGCGACGTGACGGTCTCCGCCTGCTTGGCGAAGGTGACGGCGCCGACGTCGACCGATCCGGCGGCCTGGGGGTCGCCCTGGCGCAGCTTGGCGACCTTCGAGGTCACCTTCTGGACGAACTCGTCGTAGATCGGCTCCTCGACGTAGACGCGCTCGATCGAGATGCAGGTCTGGCCGCCGTTCTGCATCGAGTAGTAGGTGGCGGCGTTGGCGGCGCGCTCGACATCGGCATCGGCGAGCACGATCATCGGGTCCTTGCCGCCCAGCTCGAGGCCAACCGGGGTCAGCGTGCGAGCGGCGCGCTCGGCGACCTTCTTGCCGGTCGCGGTCGAGCCGGTGAACATGATGAAGTCGACGTGGTCGATCAGCTCGGCGCCAACGTCGCCGAGGCCGGTAAGCACCTGGAAGATCCCGTCGGGCGCGCCGCACTCGGCGAAGCACTCCGCCATCAGCAGCGAGGTCAGCGGCGTCACCTCGGACGGCTTGAGGATCACAGCGTTGCCGGCCGCGAGCGCGGGGATGCAGTCGCCGAAGGAGTTGACGAGCGGGTAGTTCCACGGCCCGATCACACCGACGACGCCGCGCGGGCGGTAGCGGACGAGCGCCTTCTTGCCCAGCAGCATCGGCGAGCTGGTGCGCACCTTGCGCTCGCTGAGGAACTTCTCGGCGTTCTTCGCCCAGAACCCGAACGCGCCGACGGCGTAGCCGACCTCCGCGAGCTGGGCGTCGTCGCGCGTCTTGCCGGTCTCGGAGACGATCGTGTCGATCAGCCGGTCGGAGTTCTGGAGCACCCACTTCTGCGCGCGCCGGAGGATCCGCGCGCGGCCCTCGAAGCCGAGTCCCCACCAGGCGGCCTGCACGGCGCGAGCGCGCGCGACCATCGGCGCGACGTCCGCGGGCAGCATGCGCGGCACGCTCGCGACGATCTGGCCGGTGGCCGGGTTCTCGACCTCGATCGTCTCGGTCGTTGTGTCGGGCACGGTGGCGGTCATGCGGCAATCTCCTCCTTGGCGGTGCGCCCGGTGGGCGTCCCGGTCTGTGGGGCCGCCACGCGCCGCTTGCGCTCCTCGCGCAGCTGGTGCAGGTACGGCCAGAAATCGACCTGAATCGTGTGCCGCTTCGAGGCGACGTAGCGCTTGCGCATCGTGGCCTGGTCGGCGGCGATCTCGGCAAGCATCTCGGGCCGGCCGGGCAGCGGAACCTTGCCCTCGATCACGTCGGCGATCCATTCCGACTGCAGCTCGGCGATCGGCATGATCGCCCCCAGCGGCTGCACAAGACCGATGAAGTAGAGGCCGGCGAGGTCGGGGTGGACGACCTTGCGGTAGAGCTCGATCCGGTTGTCGCCCGACGGGTCGAGCAGCTCGTGATCGATGAACGGGAAGCTGATCTTGTAACCGGTGCAGTAGACGATCCGGTCGATCTTCTCGACCGAGCCGTCGACGAAGCGGACCGAGTCGCCCTCGAACCGCTGGATGTTCGGCTTGACGGTGATCCGGCCGTGGCCGATCCGCGGCAGCAGGTCGGACGACACCGTCGGGTGGGCCTCGGCGATCCGGTGGTCGGGCTTCGGCAGGCCGAACTCGGTCGGGTCGCCCTGGGCGCGGTTGATCGTCATCTGAAGGAAGAAGCGCTGCAGCCAGAACGGCGCCCAGCGCGCGATCCAGCCCGGCGCGATCTCGTCGACCGGCGTCGAGCCGATGTACTTCGGCACGATCCAGGCGCCGCGGCGCATCGCGAGGTAGGTCATCTTCGACACGCGCGAGGTCTCGACCGAGATGTCACAGGCCGAGTTGCCGATCCCGAGCACGAGCACGTTCTTGCCCTCGTAGCCCTCGGAGCTGCGGTAGTAGTGGGCATGGGTCACCTCGACCGAGTCGTCGAGCTCACCGGGGAAGTCGGGCTCCGGCCAGCGCGGGTCCCAGTGGTGGCCGTTGGCGATCATCACGTCGTCGTAGCGCGTCGTGCGCTCGTCTCCCCCGTCGACCGGGCGCACGCTGACGTTCCAGCCGCCCTCGGGCGCCTGCTCGACGCGCGTCACCTCGGTGCGGAACGCGATCTTGTCGCGGAATCCGAAGTGGTCGACGTAGTCGTCGAAGTAGGCGGCGATCTGCGAGTGGTGCGGATAGTCCGGGTAGGACTTTGGCATCGGGAAGGTCGCGTACTCCATGATCTTGCGCGACGTGTTGATGAACAGCGACTCGTAGGCCGACGACATTCCGTTGTCGTTGCCGTAGCGCCAGTTGCCGCCGACCCCCGAGCCCTTCTCGTAGCAGTCGAAGTCGATGCCGCGGGCGTCGAGCACCTGGCAGCTCGCGATGCCCGAGCTGCCGGCGCCGATCACACATACACGTCGGCTGGAAGCGCTCATCGAACGCAGCCTACCGAACGTTGGCTGGCTGGCCAACTGACTCGACGCCAAGGCGGCGTCGCATCCGCACGGTGGTCCCGTCGGCGCCGGGTTCGACCTCGACGGCGTCCATCAGCGCGCGCATCAGCATCAGTCCACGGCCGCCCTCGGAGCGCTGGCCCTCGCGCCAGCCGCCCGAGTCGGCGATGACGATCTCGACGTCCTCGCCGTCGAAGCTGCCGACCACCTCGAACGGCGGTCCCCCCGCGATCGAGCCGCCGTGCTCGATCGCATTGGCCGCGGCCTCGCCGACCGCCGTCAGGATCTCGGCGATCTCGACGTCGCCGCCGTCGGCGTTGCGCAGCCAGCGACGCAGCAGCGCCCGCAGCGCCGCCAGCTCACCCGGCTCGGAGCCCAGCTCGAGACGGAAGCTGTCGGACAGCCGCGGGCTGCAGAGCGCGAGCAGCGCGACGTCGTCGGTCGAGCCGCCCGGCGGCACCAGATGCTCGAGCACGTGGTCGCACAGCTCCTCGGGACCGATCCGCTGGCCGCGAACCGCCCCCGCCAGCCGGTCGAGGCCCTCGTCGAGCATCTCCCCGGGCCGCTCGACCAGGCCGTCGGTGAAGAGCAGCACGGTGCCGCCGAGCGGCATCTCGGTCTCCGCGGCCTCGTACGCGGGATACGACATCACCCCGAGCGGCACCGAGCTCGGCCCCTCCAGGTAGCGCGCCATGCCGTCGCTGGTCACCGCCAGCGGCGGCAGGTGCCCCGCGTTGACCCAGGTCACGCGCCCTTCGAGCGGGTCGAGCACGACGTAGACCATCGTCGTCATGTGGCTGTCCTCGACTTCGGACCAGACGAGCTGGTTGAGCCGGTCGACGACGTCGGCTGGAGGGTGCCCCTCGAGCGCATAGGCGCGCATCGCGCTGCGCAGCCGGCCGACCATCGACGCGGCCGCCAGCCCCTTGCCGGCGACGTCGCCCATCACCAGGCCGACCTGCCCGCCGGGCATCGCGATCACGTCGTACCAGTCCCCGCCGACCTCGGACTCGCTCGCCGCCGGCTGGTAGCGGGCGGCGACCTCGAGCCCCGGCAGCCGCGGCAGGCGCTCCGGCAGCAGGCTGCGCTGCAACGTCTCGGCGATCCGGTGCTCGCGCTCGTAGACCCGCAGGTGGTCGATCGCCAGCGCGACGCGGTCGGCGGCCAGGCCGAGCAGCATCAAGTCGTCCTCGGAGAAGCGGCGCGGAGCCGGGACGCCGACCTTCAGCACGCCCGTGACCTCGCCGCCGGCCATCAGGGGCACCCCGAGGATCGAACGGAGCCCGTGCAGGGCTGGATCGGCCACCTCGGAGGGGTCCGGGTCCTGGACCAGCAGCGGCTGCTTGTCGCGAGCCACGCGACCGGCGATCCCCTCTCCTACGGCGATCCGCAGCGGTTCGGCGTGGACGTCCCTGAACATCGAGGCGTGCAGCAGCAGCGACCCGTCCTCCTCCATCAACAGGATCGCCGCGCCCTCGGCGTTGACCACCTCGCAGACTCGCGGGAGCAGCGCCTCGAGCATCTCGTCCAGGCGCTGGTGGGCGAGCGCGACGTCGAGCAGCATCTGGAGGCCGCGGACGATCCCGGCCATCTGCTCGGCCTCCTCGCGCGCCGCCTGCTCGCGGTACAGCTCGGCACGCTCGCGCTCGCGCTCCTCGCGATCGCTGACGTCGCGGATGAAGCAGGCGAGCATCGGCCGGTCCCCCGCGCGCACGCGTGAGTAGGTGACCTCGGCGAGGAAGCGGTCGCCGTCCTTGCGCAGCAGCTCGACCTCGCGCTGGGAGGGTCGCGTCTCACCGTCGACCCGCGTGAACTCCTCCTCCCGCCGCTGCAGGTGATCGTCGTAGTTCTCCGGCACGATGATCAGGTCGCGGATCGGCTGCCCGACCGCCTCCTCCGGGCTCCAGCCGAAGACCCGCGCCGCCGCCGGGTTCCAGGAGACGACCGTCCCGTTCTCGGAGACGCCGAGGAACGGCTCCGGCGCGCTGTCGACGATCGCGCGCGTACGCGCCTCGCTCTCGCGCAGGTCTTGCTCCTGGCGGGCGGTGTAGGCCGCCTCTTTGCGCACGCGATCGAGCAGGGTCGAGATCATCAGGCCCGCGATCCCGGGCGTGCCGATCGCCAGCACCCAGCGGACTACCGGGCTCGGCGGCTCCTGGAGGACCAACACGACGAAATAGGCGATACCGATGATCCCCAGGTGGATCAGCGCCACCTTCGGCTTGTAGAAGTAGAAGGCGTAGAGGCCGGTCCAGGTGAAGATGATCAGGTAGAGCCCGCTCGGCCCGACGAAGTAGTTGCCGGCCGCCAGGATCACGCTGCCGGTCGCGAGCGCGAGGTGCATCCCCCAGCTCGGCATCGATTCGGCCTTCCACAGCACGAGCAGGCCGATCGCGACGGCGAGCGCCGCCAGCGCGTAGAGCGGGCCGTCCTGGACGCCCGCGTCGTGCGGGAACGCGAGCGTCAGGCAGCCGACGAAGGCGCCCCCGGTGAAGAGATAGGCAAGCCAGCGCGCCATCAGGGCGCGGCTGAACAACTCGGGCGAATCCGCCACGAGCGCTACTCCGGAGCCGTCAGGCCCCCGGCGGAGAGCTTGGCCAACTGCGCGTGCCCCTCCACGACGCGTTTCTTCACCGGATCGTCGTCGGGACGATCGTGCACGAGATCCCACGTCCTGTCTGCTACCCGTCTGGCCGTCTCAGCAGTCGCGTCGGCGAACATCCGGTCGACGACTTGCAGCTCGAAGGACTCGATCTGGGCGATCGGGTCCCCCGGCGGCAGCTTCGGCAGCGGCTCGTCGGTGGCGTCGCGCCACATGCCGGTGACGACGAGCAGGCGGTTGCGCAGTGCGGCTGGGTCCATGGTCCCGCGGAGGCTACCGTTGCAGGCCGCCGAGGTACGCCTCCGCGGCCTCGAGACAGCCGGTGCGCTACTGCCAGCCGGCCTCGGCCCAGATCGGCGAGAGGACGGTCTCGACCATGTCGGGAGCGAGCGAGACGAGGCGGCCGCCGCGGCCGGCGACTATCTCGTGGTGGATGACCTCGCTGAGTCCGCCGGCGGCGGCGAGCGCGGTGATCGGGACGTCGCCGCCCTCGTCGAAGCCGAGTAGGGCGCTGGCGAGCGCGGCGGTGCCGTGGCGGCGCCGCTCGAGGGCGAGCGGGCCGGCGGCGGCGACCTCGACGAAGCAGACTCGGCCGACCGCCTCGTCGCGCGCGAGAAGGGTGAGAAGAGTGGTGACACGCACCGCGAGCCGGTCACGCCGGCCCTGAGAGGTCTCGGCGGCGTCGCGCATCATCTCGAGCAGGTCGCCGAGCGCCTCGTCGTAGGCCTCGGCGAAGACCTCCTCCTTGTTGTGGAACTGCTGGTAGAAGGTCTTGCGCGACACCCCGGCGACAGTGACCAGATCGGCCACCCCCACGTCGTGGAACGGCCGCTTGCCGATGAGCCGGATCATCGCCGCGACGATCCGTCCGCGCTGCGAGTTTTCGACCTCGTCGCGCGTCAGCCCGTGATGACCACCTTGAATCTGGTCGGCGCGCCGCCGTCCGGGCGGGGGATTCCCCGTGAGTCCGGACGGCGGCATCGCGGCCGATGGTTGGGTGGCCTGGGCAGCGGTCACTGGTTACCCGCGCTCGCTCCCTGCTCGGGCCTTGGCGGCTGCGCGCTTCGCGCGCTTGACCTGGCGCTTGGTGCATGGGGTCTTCATCCGAACGTCGGTGTCGTGTCGGCGTCCGTTGTGGCCGTCCATGTCGGTCTCTGCGATGTGGCGTGACGTGCAGAGGTTGATCTTGGCCCTGCGGGTGCGTGTGACGGCGATGATTCCTGTCTTGCCGCCGTTGATGTTGAGCTTGAACTGTGTGATCGGCGCGTCGGGAACAGACGCGAACGTGTTGACCAGCTTCCCGGACTTCGTCGTCGAGCTCTCGCCCTTGAGGTTGATCGCAATCTCGCCGCGCAAGGCGACGACGATCATCGGCAACGTCCGGATCTCGTTGCCCGTGACCGGGTCGCGGCGGATGTTCTTGACGAAGTAGACGTCGCCGACGAGGTCGTCGTCGAGCAACGGCGTGCTCGCCCGAGCGCGTCCGACGATCGAGCCCTTCGGGCAGCGGTTCTCGAGATCGGGCTTGGTGCCATCGGCGAACTCACACAACGCCTGCGCGTTCTCCGGGTCCAACGCGAGACTCTTCGGCAACCGGACAACCGCCTTCTCGATCCCCGCCTCCCTGGTGCCTTGCTGGGTCACCTTGGCCTTGATCCCCGGATGCTTG